>ERZ1036424.22-NODE-22-length-147567-cov-5.140938_pt1 | contig 147567 bp, 117 predicted proteins | sample MGYA00514221_ERZ1036424 | MGnify/ENA primary metagenome ERZ1036424 (study PRJEB33795, sample SAMN09464939) | human gut metagenome | host: Homo sapiens | place: USA: Stanford, California | collected 2016-11 | study: EMG produced TPA metagenomics assembly of the... | reverse complement strand
TTCTGAAGTTCCTTCATAGATTTCAGTTATCTTAGCATCTCTCATCATTCTTTCCATTGGGTATTCCTTAGTGTATCCATATCCACCAAAGATTTGAACTGCTTTAGTTGTAACTTCCATAGCAACATCTGCTGCAAATAATTTAGCTCTTGCAGCATCAACTGAATAAGGTTGTCCTGCTTGCTTTAAGCATGCTGCTTTATATACTAAATGTTTTGCTGCTTGGATTTTAACATCCATTTCAGCAATATACCATTGTAAACCTTGGAATGCTGAAAGTGGTTTATTAAATTGCTTTCTTTCTTTCATGTATGCAACAGCTTCATCAAAAGCTCCTTCTGCAATACCTAAAGCTTGAGCAGCTATACCAATTCTTCCTCCATCAAGAGTCTTCATTGCTATACCAAATCCCTTACCTTCTTTTCCAATTAAGTTTTCTTTTGGTACTATACAGTTTTCCATAACTAATTCAGTAGTTGAAGATGCTCTAATTCCCATCTTGTTTTCAAGCTTTCCTACTGAGAATCCTGGGAATGATTTTTCTACTATAAATGCAGAAATTCCTCTAGTTCCTTGGCTCTTATCTGTCATAGCAAAAATTATGAAAGTTTCAGCAACTCCACCATTTGTTATGAATATTTTTGAACCATTTAAAATATAGTTATCTCCATCTAATACAGCAGTTGTTTGTTGTCCTGCAGCATCTGTACCAGCACCTGGTTCAGTTAAACCGAATGCACCAATTTTATTACCAGTACAAAGATCTTTTAAATATTTTTCTTTTTGAGCTGGAGTACCATGTTCATTAATTACTGATGCACATAAAGATGTATGCGCTGAAAGTATAACACCTGTAGTACCACAAACTTTTGATAATTCTTCTACAGCTATAATGTAAGAAAGAACATCTCCGCCTGCTCCGCCAACTTCTTTAGAAAATGGTATTCCCATCATTCCAAGCTTGCTCATTTTTTCAACGTTTTCCATAGGGAATCTTTCTGTTTCGTCAATTTCAGCAGCTATTGGCTTAACTTCATTTACTGCGAATTCTCTAACCATTTGTTGTACTAATTCTTGTTCTCTAGTTAATTGGAAATTCATTTAAATTACCCTCCTTGTTAATTAAACCTATTTATAAAAATCATATATATATAAATCTCTAATAGATTTGTAACTAATTTAATGAAAATTATTTATTTTGGAAATTCTTTTCTGCTCTTCTTTCTAAGAATGCAGTCATTCCTTCTGTTTGATCTTCTGATGCAAAACATTTTCCAAAATCTTCAGCTTCTATTAATATAGCCTTATCTATATCAACTTGCATTCCTCTATTAATTGCATCTTTACAATATTTAACTGCTATTGGAGCATTAGCCATAATCTTATTAGCCATAGCTTTTGCTTCATCCATTAAACTTTCTAATGGTACAACTTTATTTACTAATCCAATTCTATAAGCTTCATCAGCTTTAATCATGTCACATGTATAGATCATTTCTTTAGCTTTTCCAAGTCCTACTATTCTAGCTAATCTTTGAGTTCCGCCAAATCCTGGAGTTATTCCTAATCCTGCTTCTGGTTGAGCAAATTTTGCTTTTTCTGAAGCTATTCTTATATCACATGACATAGCAAGTTCACATCCGCCACCAAGAGCAAATCCTGAGATTGCAGCAATAACTGGCTTGTCTAAATTTTCTAATCTTCTGAATACATTATTTCCTAAAATTCCAAATTCTTTGCCTTGTTCTTCATTAAGATCTTTCATTTCAGCAATATCAGCTCCAGCAACAAAAGATTTTTCTCCTGCTCCAGTTACTATAACTGCATATACATTGCTATCTTTTTCTAAATCTTCTATAACAGTATCTAAGTCCTTTAATGTTTCTGAATTTAATGCATTTAAAGCCTTTGGTCTATTGATTGTAACAGTAGCTAAATGTCCTTCTTTTTCAAGAATCACATTTTTTAATTCCATGTTATGATCCTCCTTCAAACTTGCTTATTAATTTTGTTAAATTTTCTACTATCTAAATATAACAAAAATATATTTAAATTCGTTATATTATTAACAAATATAAATAAAAATAATTGAAGCTTTAACACTTCAATTAAAATTATAATACGTACCAGATTTATTTGCAATAAAATATTACTATAATATTATTTTTTTGCCATAATTAATAGTAATAAGCTTAAAGGCTATAATTTATATTAAATTATAGCCTTTAAGCTTATTCATTATCATTTAATAAATATAACAATGTTAATAAACTCTCACTTAAATGAACATTTTCTACCTTCACATCATCTGGAACCACCAAATCAACTGGTGCAAAATTCCAAATAGCTTTTATTCCACCTTTTACCAAATCATCTGAAACAGTCTGAGCATTTTTTCTTGGAACGCATATTATTCCTATATCAATTTGCTCAGATGTTAGAAAAGATTTCATTTCATCAATATCTCTAATTTCTATATCCCTAATTTTCATCCCTACTAATTTAGGATTTGCATCAAATATAGACACTATCTTAAAACCTAATTTATCAAATCTAGTATAATTAGAAACTGCTTGCCCTATGTTTCCAGCTCCTATTAAAACAGCTTTATAATTTCTGTCTAATCCTAATATCCCACTTATTTGATTATATAATTCTTTAACATTATAGCCATAACCCTGTTGTCCAAAGTCTCCAAAACAATTTAAATCTTGACGAATTTGGGATGCTGTAAATCCTATTTTTTCCCCAAGCTCTTTTGATGAAATTCTATCCACATCATTCTTTAGTAGTTCATCAAGGTATCTATGATATTTAGGCAGTCTCTTTATAACTGCCATGGATATGTTTTTACTTTTTTCCATTTTATTTTCTCCTTATTATAAATTAATCTATTTTTTAACAATCTATTAGTTGCTTTTTCTTTAATTTTTTATAAAATATATATCAATATATATTTTATCATAATATTTGTTAATAATTAAATAATATATAAATAATTTTTCCAATATTATGTTCTTGAATAATTTTAGCATATTTATATATGTATATAATATAATCTGCTTGTAATTTAATTAAGAGCTATTTAGAAAATCGTAGCTTTTATTGCGAATTGTTAATTAGAACTTATATATAATATGCTGGGCAAACTAGATTTATTTCGAAAATATCCCTAAATGCTCTAATAAGATTTGAAAGCCTATTAATATTAGTATTAATCCACCTGCTATTTCCGCTTTGCTTTTAAGCATCTCACCAAATACTTTTCCAATATACACTGCAACCAAACTTAATATAAATGTCACAATTCCTATTATACAAACAGCTATGACTATGTTAATATTTAAAAATGCAAAGCTAACACCTACAGCTAATGCATCAATGCTTGTAGCAATTGCTAAAAGTAAAAATCTTTTATTTGAATGTAAATCTATTTCAACTTCATCTTCATCTTTAAATGCATCAAACAGCATTTTTCCACCTATTATGACTAGTAACATAAATGCAATCCAATGATCTATATTTTCTATATATCTAGTAAAATTTACACCTAAGACCCATCCTATGAAAGGCATTAGTGCTTGAAATCCTCCAAAATACAGCCCTGCCTTAATAGCTATTTTTAACCTTTCTTCTTTAGATACTTTTAATCCCGTTGTTAAAGAAACTGCAAATGCATCCATAGATAAACCTATAGCTGTTAATATAAGTGATATAATTGACATTTTTCTTCCTCCTTAGTTTTATAAGACATAAATTAAATTTACTAATCTAAATCTATATACAATTTAAGGTATTAAAATTTAAGCTAGCATATATTATTACTTTAAATTTATTATAACCAATATACATTGGTTAAAAACTTGATTAGAAATGTTCATACAATAATCATGTTAAAACATCTTATAAGTATACTTTTTATAAAATTCTCTGTCAATTAATATAATATTTATTAAGTTTAACCATAAAAATAGAGTCAAAACTATAAAGTATGACTCTACTTTTTTATTAAACAAAATTTTATGATCTAATCTAAATTTTTAATGCCCTCATTGAATTCAATACTGCAATTAATGTAACTCCTACATCTGCAAATACAGCTTCCCACATTGTTGCTATTCCAAATGTTCCAAGTATTAATACCCCTATTTTTATAACTAGTGAAAATACAATATTTTGCCACAATATTTTGTTTGTTTTTCTTCCTATTTTTATTGCATCTACTAAAGCCAATGGTTTATCTTTCATAAGAACAACATCCGCAGCTTCAATAGCAGCATCTGATCCTATTCCGCCCATTGCAACTCCTATATCAGCTCTTGCTAAAACTGGAGCATCATTAATTCCATCTCCTACAAATATTAATCTACCACTACTCTTCTTATTTTTAAGTAAAGTCTCTACTTTAGCTACTTTATCTATTGGTAACAATTCTCCATAAACTTGATCTAACCCTAGTTCTTTACCTACTTTATCTGCAACCTTTTTATTATCTCCTGTAAGCATTACTGTATTTTTGACCCCAAGAGCTTTTAATGCTTTAATAGCTTCTTTAGAATCACTTTTTACTTCATCCTCAATAACTATATTTCCTTTATAAACACCTTCAATTGCAATATATACAGTAGTCCCAGCATTGTTAGCTTCTTCAAATTCGATTCCACTATCTTTCAATAATTTATAATTTCCAATTAGAGTTTCTTTCTCATCTATTATTGCCTTTATTCCATGTCCTGATAACTCTTCATAATTAGCTATTTCTTCTTTATTAATCTCTTTTCCATATTCTTTAACAATAGATTGAGCTATTGGATGATTCGAAAAACTTTCTCCTATTGCTGCAACTTTTAATAATTCTTCTTTGGAGATTCCTACTGATTTCACTTCTGCAACCTTAAAGCTTCCCTTTGTCAAAGTTCCAGTTTTATCGAATACAACAGTATCAATATCCTTTAGAGCTTCTAAATAATTTCCGCCTTTAACTAATATCCCCCTTTTAGATGCACCTCCGATTCCTGAAAACAATCCTAATGGAACTGATACAACTAAAGCACATGGACAAGATACTACTAAAAATATAAGCGCTCTATATAACCAATCAGAAAAAATAGCACCTTTAACAAAAATAGGTGGAATAAAAGCTACTGCTAATGCTGAAAATACAACTGCTGGTGTATAATATCTACAAAACTTAGTTATAAACTTTTCAGTTGGAGCTTTTTTACTACTTGCATTTTCAACCATCTCTAATATTCTTGATATAGTTGATTCACCAAAATTCTTAGTTACTTTAACTTTAATTACTGAACTTAAATTTATACTACCAGACAATATTTCATCATTTTCATAAACCTCTCTTGGCATAGATTCTCCAGTTAAAGCTGAAGTGTCTACAGATCCATTTCCTTCAATTATTATACCATCTAGAGCCACTCTTTCACCCGGTTTTATAATAATAATATCATCTACTTTAACCTGTTCTGGATTAACTTTTTTTTCACCACTTTCAGTTAATAAATTTGCATATTCAGCTCTTATATTCATAAGAGAAGTAATCGATTTTCTTGATCTATTAACTGCATAGCTTTGGAAAAGTTCGCCTATTTGATAAAAAATCATAACTGCAACTGCTTCTGGATATTCTCCTATTGCTAAAGCACCAATTGTAGCAACACTCATTAAGAAATTTTCATCAAATACTTCTCCTTTTAAAATATTTCTACAAGCTGTTAATACAACTTCTCCTCCTACTAAGATATAACTTACTAAGAATATTATCCAGCTAAAATCACTCCTGTCTTGGACTATTAAAGCAATAGCATAAATTATAAATCCTACTATTAATCCAAAATTTTCTTTAAAGAAATTTCCTTCCTTAATTTCATGATTATGACTGTGACCTTCTTCATGGTCATGTCCATCATGTTCATGACCGCAATCACATCCATCTGAATGACATATCGAACCTTTATTAATATGAGTATTATTTACTTCTCCTACACCATATTCAGTGACTATAACATCTGGTTCTAAATCATTTACTATTTTTTTTACTTTATCAAAAACAATCTCTTTGCTGTATCCTTCAACAATATCTAAATTTAATCTTCCAAGAGAAAAATTCAAATTTGCCTCATTTATTTCTTCTAGTGAATTTACTTTTTTCTCTATCTTATTTGCACAATTAGCACAATCTAGTCCCTTTAATGAAAGTTTCACTTGTTTCTCCATATGATCATCTCCTCATAAAATAATAAGTATTGATTTATTACTAATAAAACTATCTACTCAGTAATATGCTTAAATCCTTCATTAAATATGTGTTTAATATGTTCATCTTCTAATGAATAATAAACAACCTTACCAACTCTCCTAAACTTCACAAGCCTTGACGCTTTTAATGTCTTTAATTGATGAGAAACTGCTGATTGAGTTATTCCTAATACTGCTGCTAAATCGCAGACACACATATCACTTTCAAATAATGCACATAATATTTTAACTCTTGTAGAATCTCCAAATGCCTTAAATAATTCTGCTAAATCATAAAGTACTTCATCCTGTGGTAATGATTCCTTTACCTTTATTACAGTTTCTTCATGAATTGTATTTACACTACAACTTTCAATAACTTCATCTTTATTCATAGCTTTCCTCCTTCAAACATATGAGCAATTGTTCATACGTTTGATTATATTATATGCTTCTTCTTTTATTTTTGCAACAAATATTTACAAAAATAAAAGAGATAATTCTACTACTATATCATAGAAATTATCTCTCTTATTTAAAATTTAATTTGCAATGTAAATAAATCTAGTTAAATTTATTTATCTTTAAATTGTGCCAATTTCTCAACAAGTTTCTCATTTACCTCTACAATTTCTTTAGATAAATTATCAGCCTTATCTGTAATTACCAATTGTGATTCGGTATATGATGTTATTTCTTCAGTTGATGCAGAAGTCTCTTCAATTCCTGCTGCTAAATTCTGCATAGATTCTGATATTACATCTTTTTTGCTTACCATTTTATTGTTTAACTCTGAAATTACTCTAACTGAATCATTTAAATTTAATACTTTTTCAAAAATATCAGTAAACGAACCTTCTGTATTTTTAACATTATCATTTTGATTGCTAATAACATTATTTACATTATTAATATTTTCTACTGTATCTGTAATTTTTTCCTGCATTGTTGAAATTATCTTTTGAATATTATTAGTTGATTTCTTCGATTCTTCTGCCAATTTTCCTATTTCTTCTGCAACTACAGCAAATCCTTTTCCTTTTTCTCCAACTCTGGCTGCTTCTATGGCTGCATTTAAAGCTAATAAATTAGTTTGCTCTGATATTTCATTAATAAGTACAATAATATTTTCAATTTCTTTTGAACTTTCACTTACATTATTAACGCTATCATTAATTTCTTCTGTAGCCTTTACTGTATTCCTAGAACCTTCAACAAGTTTATTAATTGTATCTATCCCAGATTTTGATATTTTTTCAAGACTTTCACAAGATAATTCCATATCTGATAATGAATGTGATACCTCTTCAATAATATCAGATAAATTTTCTGTTTCTCTTACTACTAAATCACTACCTTTAGCTTGCTCATTTGAAACAGATGCTATCTGCATCATTGTACTTGATATTTGATTTGAATGATCCTTTAGCTCCCCAAAAGATTCATTTAATAAATCATTTTTTTCATTTAACATGTTTATAGAGTTCTTCGTGTCTTTTATCATTACTGAGAAATCATCAATCATCTTATTATATGAATGTGCTATAGCTCCTAGTTCATCATTATTTTCAATAGATTCTACCTTACTAGTTAAATCACCATTACCAGCTTTATCCATAGCTTGCATTATATTTTTTAATCTCTTTGAAACATAATCAGCAACATATGATACAAGAACTATACTAATTAATATTACTATTGCTAATATTATTGATTGTTTAATTATAACAGCTCTTAATTCTTCTTGATGTTCATCTTTATCAATTACACTTATAACTTTCCATGTAGTTCTTGGAACATCATCAGCCTCATATAAATAAGAATCCCCTGATATTTCTGTTTCTCCTTCTGATTTCCCACTAATTCCTATGGCTGATAAAAATTCTTTATTATCAGTTTTCTTATGAACTGTAGACATATCTGCCTTATTTGATAATATTGTTCCATCATTAGTTAATAAAATTGAATATCCTGTTTTACTAAATACTCTTTCAGAAAGATAAGATGAAATATCATCAAAGTTAATATTCATACCTATAATTCCAACTACTGCATCCCCTGTTTTAACTTGTTTATATACAGATAGTGTTGTATTTCCTGATAATTTATCTTCATAAGGTCCAACCCATAATGTTTCTTGATTTAATGCATCTTTATAAACATCATCAGTAATTACGGCTTCTTGACCTTTACTTTTATAATCAATACTTGGAACTATTAAATTAGTATCACCAGCTCTATATACAGTGCTAGTTATAACATCATTAGCCCCTTTTAATCCTTCAAGCATTTTAATGCTACTGGTAAAATCATTTTTCTCAATATCACTTTGAAAAATTCCTGTTTTACCCATAGTATCCATTCTATATTCTATTCCCCAAAAGTAATCATCCAACGATCTTAAAGAACTATTTTGACCATTGGTTAAATCTTTTTGTAGTATAGAATTACCAAAATTCTTTACACTCCTTATTGCTACAGAGCCAACTGATACTTGTCCAATTATTATCAAAGGTAATAATATACTTAAAATCTTTAATTTAAAAGATTTAAGATTGTTTATCCTAAAGTTTTTATTTTTCTCCATAATATATATCTCCCTACGCTTAATATTTATTTAATGTTATGTTAAGATTAAGTTAATATTATTATATAACATTTATAAACAAATTAGTCATTTTTTCTATTCAAAAATATTTTATATATATTTTTTTTCTAAATCTCTGCTACTTTATTTATTACATTTTTTGTTGATTTATATTTTCACAGAAATAAGGAATTGCACCTTTTTGATTGTTAAATCAATGAAGATACAATTCCCTAATTAATTATCTTTATTTAATTATATATCTATTTCTATTGTGCTGCTTCTTCTGCTTCAAGCTCTTGTCTTCCTGCAACAAATACAAATGGAAGATATATTAATACACTTACTGCTAAACATATAAATGCTGTAACTCCACCCATAATTGAGTTAGTTGATAATGCAGCACCTAAAATTGGAGGAGTTGTCCAAGCTGCCATTATTGAAACCTTTGGTACAAATCCTATTAATGTTAAGAAATAAGCAATTAGTGTTGATACAACTGGTGCTAGTAAGAATGGTATAAAATAAATTGGATTTAAGATAATTGGCATACCAAATATTACTGGCTCATTAATATTGAATAATCCTGGTGCAATACCTAGATTTGCAATTGTTAATTGTTGCTTTCCTGCTTTCTTACCTAAGATATATATTGCAATAAGTAAACCTATTGTTGTTCCTGATCCACCCATGTTTACATAAGAATCTAAAAATTGGCTGTTTAAAATATTTTCTGGTTGTGCTCCAGCTTGCACAGCTGCTGTATTTGCTAAAAGTAATGGAAGTAATAATGTATTTATAATTGGTGCAAGTATATTTGAACCATGTAATCCAAAGAACCATAATAATTGTGATAATAATACTATTAATATAACTCCTCCAATACTACCAGCTACACCTTGTAATGGTTTTTGTAGTGTAAAGAATAGTGATTGATGAATATCTGCTACTCCAAAAGCTATAAATAATTCCTTAACACCTGCTGCTAATGCTAAAACTATAATTGAAGGAATAAGTGCAGCAAATGATTTAGATACTGCTGGTGGTACTCCAGCTGGCATTTTAATAACTAATTTAGGATTTCCAATTAATTTAACAAAAATTTCTGTACCAACTAGTGCTACTATTAATGCAATAAATAGTCCTTGTGCACCTAAGAATGCTGATGGTATACCTGCTCCATCTGCTGTTGCGGCATATAAAGTAAGGTTAGCTGCTACTGCTACTACACCTGCTGCCAATCCATCTTTATCATAAGATCTTGCTAAATGGTAAGATATTGTAAATACTATTAAAATAGACATAATCCCGAATGAACCATTCCAAATAGCGCCACCCCAGTCTCTCCATGTTGCTGGTAATAGCCAATCCATAAAGTTTTGATAAGCTTTAATACCTAAGTTATTGAATAAAGTTGCAAATGCACCTGCCATAATTATTGGTGTAATTGTAGCAAAACCATCACGGATAGCTACTAGATGTTTTTGTGATCCAATTTTTGCAGCAATTGGAACAAAATGTTCTTCCATCCAACCAAAGAATTTATTCATATTATTTTCCTCCCCTATTTTTTATATTTATTTATTTACTTTGAATCCAAAGCTCATCCAAGGTTCAATAAAATCTAATAAAAATAACTCATCTTTTACAATTCTGCCTATAACATTTGTCTTTCCGCTATTTTTCATATCTTTTAAAGCAACTTGAAGTTCGCCTGAATACCTAGTATATAAATCTGAATCAATTAGTAAATCTCCTCTTTTAATATCTGGAGTATTTACTGCTGGAAAACTTTCATTTTTATACTTAACTCTACTTTGTGTAGATCTTAGCATATACTCTGAAACATCTCCTCTGTTAAAATGATACTCTTCAACAACTATCTTTTTATCTAGTTCTGACGCAGTTTCATCAAATTCAACATTAAATATTATTTTTTCTTTATTTAATTCGCTTAATGCTTTAAGTTCTTCCTCTGATGCAAATGCATTAGCTATTATAATATCATCAATCAACCCCGTAGCTAAAAAATGCTTAGCTTGAACCTCTATTGGTAAATCTCTGTGTTCTTCTAGTGTACACAAGCCCTCTGATACTGGCCAAGGTCCATACTTTGCACTTGGTGAATTTACAAATGCAGCAGTATTTATTCCAAGTTCTTTAAATTGTTTTGAGCATTTCATAAAATGTTCAAAAGAAATACCTGTATATTTATGAGGGTAGAAATTATGACAACCATATATATTGTTTAAATTTGCTTTATATGATAAAACGTTATCAACATACTTAGTTCCATTACTCATATTTAATTCTATTTTTAATCCATAATCATTAAATGACATAATGGCTTCTTCTTGCCCACTAAATCCCATATCTAATCTTATTCCATCTAAACCCATTTCCTTAAACACTTTTAAGTCATATATAGATGCATTTAAATTTTTAAATATAGTTGGATCTAAATCAGCAATAACTTCCATGCCTTCTTCTTTTGCTGCTCCTAGCATTACTTTAAATTCTTTTATTATATCGTCTACACTCTTGTCAGCAGCAGATAGTAAACATGTGAAAATTCTTTTAAATCCATATTTTCCAGCTAAGTGAATATAGTTGACTATTTCATTTAAATCTGTATGATTTGGATAAACTGAAATTCCTAACCTTTTCATCTTTTACACTCCACTTTTTATTTTATTTTGTTAATATAGTAGGCTCCTATTGTAGGAGAAACCTCTTCATCAACAATTTTATCAATTACAATGTTTTCTCTTAAATATTTTTCAAAAGCTTTTCTAACAACCTTTGCCTTTAGTAGAACTCCTCCAACTAATGCAATGGAGCAACTTTTGAAATTCAATTTTTTGTATACACATTCAACTGTTTTTGCTAATTCTATTCCTTCGCTCTCTAGAATATTAGTAGCAACCTCATCTCCCGCTTCCCCTAACCTAGCGACTATTGGAGTTAATGATGCTATATCATCTTTAGTTGATGAGTATACAAATTCTGTTATACTATCCACTGATGTAATCTCTAATTTTTTCATTATTTGTTTTGTCAACTCTGATTTTGGAAGAGAATGTTCTTCTTCATATATCATCTTTTTTATTGCGTCTATTGCTATTTTATAGCCACTGCCTTCATCTCCTAAGAGATTTCCCCAGCCACCACACCTTGCTGTTAATTCATTATGAATACCAAAGGCAATAGATCCTGTTCCTGCTATAGTTAAGATACCGTCATTTCCTTTTAGCATAGCCTTTAATGCTATTTCTGCATCATTCATGACTGTAGAATCTATATCTAAAGTAGCTTTAATTTTTTCTTTTATAATCTTAGCATTTTCCCCTACTTCTGATCCAGCAATCCCTAAATATAGACCTTCTAAGTTTTCTATTTTTAGACTATCTGTTATTTCTTTAATTGAATTAGCAATATTGTTTAATGCTTCTTCTTGATTATTTAGTAAATTTCCAAATCCCTTTATAGCCCTTGCAACAACTTCACCATCAGAGTTATATGCAACCGCCTCAGTTTTTGTTCCGCCGCCATCAACACCTATAACATATTTCATTCTTTCGCCTCCCTTCTAAATTCAGAAGAAATATTACTATTTCTTCTGTAATTGTTCATGTATTTCAATAATTTCTACTGCAAGTGTTTTTAATGTCATACTTGTCATAAAATGATCTTGTGCGTGAACCATAAGTAATGAGAATTCTGTCTTTTCTCCAGCTGCTTCTTTTTGAATTAAACTTGTCTGACCATTGTGTGCTTCAGATAATTCTTTATCAGCTTTTTCCATTAATTCTTTTGCCTTTTTAAAGTCTCCGCTTTTAGCGCATTGAATAGCTTCCATTGAATAACTTCTAACTTCTCCGCTGTGTACTATAAGATTCATTATTATTTCTTCCATCTTCATTTGCTCCTTTTAAACTACTTATTTTCTATTAATTCTAATGCTCTTCCTAAAACTTTAGCTCCATTCATTGTTCCATAATCTACTGTATTTATTACTTCTACTGGTATTTTTCCTGCTAAATCCTTTTGGAATTTTGGTAATAGAAATCTAACTTGAGGTCCTAGTAATAAAACATCTGTATCATCTATATATTCTTTTGCATCAGCTTCTCCTGTAGCACTTATAGTACATTCAACACCTTTTTTATCTGCTTCTGCTTGCATCTTTGAAACTAATAAACTTGTTGACATACCTGCACAACAAACTAATAATATCTTTTTCATAACTATATTCCTCCTATAATTTAATATTTTATTTATATTTAATTTTCTTTTTTCATTCCTTACACCAATATATATAGCAATTAGTATGCCAACTTTTTAAAGCCTTATTACTTTTTCTCATTTGGCTCTATTACTTGGATTCAGCCTTTTATTTTTAGTGTAAAAATAAAAAAACAGTGTGTAAACGTAATTACACACTATTTTAACATTACACAGTAATTGTATTTTGAGTTATTATACGAACTATATATGCTAGTTCATCATCCATAATATTAATATTATAAATTTGTTCTATTTCCCTCAGACTACTTTTTATAAGTATAAATTCTTTTTTATGCTCATATCTATAGGTCTCTAATTCTTTAAACTTAATTTCTTTTCCATCATGAATTAATCTATCTATTAGAAAACAAATATGAATCAAAATCCCCATTTGTGCATCATGCTGGATTCCTATTTCTAAACTTTCTTCTATTTCTAAAATAATTCTTCTTACATTTGTAACTAACTCTCTGCAATCTAATTCTGTTATTTGAGATGTTAAAGCTTTCCTTACTTTTAGAAAATCAGACTCTGTTTCAATTAAGTGTTCTAAATAATTTATTCCTTTATCTACAAAGATATCTTGAGCTGATATAAATGGAACACCTTCAATAGAAATATTTATTGTTCCTACTACTGCTAAAATTGTATATTGTTCTCTTAACTCTCCAACCTTCTTTAAGAAATCTTTTTTATCTAAAATATCTAATGGAATAACCTTAGCTTTATCTATATTATTCAAACTAGATTTAATTTTGCTTTTTATTTTTTCTGCTGATCCCTCACCTGTAAAGCATGTAGTTATTATTACTAATTCTTTGTCTTCATTATAATTATCTTTAGGAATTTGTATTGATGCTCTGCCTATTTCTTGGCATGAATTATAAATTGATTCTAAGTTTCTTCCATTTAATGCTTTTCTTCCTGCTTCAATAACTGTCAAAGTTGTTACCATATCAATTGTTTTAGTTTTTATATTTAATTCAGTACTTATCATATTTCCAAAGTTAACTAATGAACCCATATCTACTAGTATAAGCACACCTTTTTCATTACTCATTTCCTTAATTTTTTCTTTTGCTTTTTCAAACATGTACTCTGCTTTCATTGTCAATGGCATATCTAATGCTTGAACATATTCTTCTCCAATTAAGGTGTTAGCCACTTCAACCATGCTACTAGCAGTGCTTGTTCCATGCATCATTACAATAACTCCAACTTTTTCTTCAAGTTTTTCAACACTTTCATCATCTGTAGTGGCTAAAAACATAGTGATATATCCAATCTCGTCAAGAGAAACATCTAAATTAAATTCATTTTCTATTATTTTAACTATTTCCATTGCAACCATAAATTCTTCTCTATATTGAACTCTTATAACATTTAATTTAGGGTGATAAATTCTTTTTCCTGATGTGATTCTTTCTATACTCCCTTGTAAATGTAGACATAATCCAAAATATACTTTTTGATTAAATTCACGCTTTAACTTTTCTGATGCAATATCAAGCATTTTTTCTACTACTGCAATCACTCTCATATCAACAATTTTAGCTATTTCTTCTTTATTAAATTTATTACTTAATGTACTTATATACTTTTTAAAATATTTTTCAAGATCTATATTTAAAATGTCATTTATCTTATTCTCTTCAATCCCTTGAGTTCTTAAATCACTCATTTTCTTTTCTATAATTGAATAGAAACTCTTATCTTCAGGAGTTTCATTTTCCCTTACTTCTGATTCAAAAATTTTATTTTTATTATCCTTATATGAAAATCTTAATATATCAGTCATATTACTAGAAATAGCATCTATTTCTTTTCTATATTCTTGAATTTTCATTATTCCTTTTTGAACTCTAGGCTGTAATTCTCCTTGATCTACTAATATATAACTATTTTTATTTATTTTATAGTTTAGAAATGCTTTTGCGCATGACAATTGAATATCGCTTTTTAGTTGTCCTATATTATTAGGGCAATCATATAACAAGAAAGATGTAATTGCATTTTTACTTATATAAATACTTTTTCCAAGTCTTAAAGATTCTGATCTTATAAATTCTTGTAATAAGCAGTACCTTTCCTCTAAAGTTCTTTCTCTTAAAGGTGGCAGAATTATAGTCATTGGAATTCTTCTAGTAAATGTTTTCAGCAAAAATGACTGTGGCTGCTCTGTTGTAGCTGCTATTATTTGAACTTCCGCTTTTATTTGCTTTTCCGTATCTCCAAGTTTTCTAAAATATCCCTTATCTATAAATGTAAATAACATTTCTTGACCTTGTGGAGATAATCTATGAATTTCATCTAAGAATAATATTCCCCCATCAGCCTTTTTTAATAATCCATCTTTATCACTATCAGCTCCTGTAAACGCACCTTTTTTTACTCCAAATATTTGAGCTACAACTAATTGAGGATTATCTGCATAGTCAGCACAGTTAAATCTTACAAACGGGGCATCTTCTTCTATAGATCCAGATTCTTTAGCAAAATAGTACATAACCTCTACAAATAGAGATTTTCCAACTCCAGTTTCACCTAATATAAGAGTATTTAACCCTCTTGGTGGATATAATATTGCTGCTTTCGCTTGCTGTATTGGTAGTCTTAACGATAATTCTGCTCCTACCATACTTTCTAGACTATCGCGTTTCTCTTCATTATTTAAGACTTGTAATTTTTTATCTTTTTCTCCATTTGAATTTTCATTCCATTCAATAGTATTATATAGAACTGGTCTTCCATCAGTTTTTTTTACTCTATTTCCTTTATATAAGTTATTTAAGTACCTGCTTATGTTAGCTCTATCCAATCCCATATATAAGCTTATCTCAGCAGCTGTTATTCCATGCCCTTTTTCTTTTTCAAGCTTACTTAGACATTCTATAACCTTATCTTCTCTGCTCATTCCTTCCATTTAATTTATTCCCTCCATCGTTTACTAGATGATTTTATATATTTATTAACTAATTTTTCATAATTACTCATAACTTCATAGTATACTAATTATAACAAAAAAATCAGAATTAGTATAACTATACCATCTTATTTTAATTTATTAAAAAATTCGCCTTAATAAATTAGGCGAATTTTAAATATAATATAATTAAATTGCTTTATTAACTCCACTAATATTAGAAAATACATTATTTAAAACCATATTAACTATGCTGTCACAAACATAATAAGCATAAGTCAAATCATTAACATAATCTATCTTGCCATCATATTGTTCTTGTAATTGGAGTATAAACTCTCTGACATCTTTAGGTTTTATAGTAGAATTTATAATTTCAGTAGGTCTAAAACTTTTAGCTATGTGACCTAATTTCTTTTCGTACATCATATGATTTTTAACAGCATTAGTACTTTTAAATTCCCATCTATAGTAGTGTGGTGCGCAGAAGTAATCACATAAAAAATGACATATAACTCCAAGTTCTTCACTAAATTTATCTATTTTTATATTATAATAAACATCTTCTAATGTTAATGAAGATATTTCAATAATCTTATCAATTACCATATCAATACTTTCATCAAAGTAATGCTTCATAAATGTATATTTAGGTACACAATCTGGTTTCATATTCCCCCAGATAAATCTAGAATTATTAATTAAATATATACTTTTCGTATTTGCTTTCTTTAAGATATTCTCACCTATTGTCTTGTGAGTATTAATCATCAATGTATAACCACGTCCTCTCAATTTATTCATTCTCATCTTTTATTTAAAATTAAATTTCTATTCTCTTTATATATCGTGTATCATATAACTTTATAATAATACCCTATTCTAATCATTACAATATAATTATTAAATTTTTTATAAATTATATTGTTGTAAATCTAGAAAAATTTTATTTTATAATTATTTTTATTTAAAATAAACATTTTATTTAATTTTTTATAAAAAATTACCATCATACAAGACTATGATGGTAATTTATTTATAAGAATTTCCTATATTCCTCTTCCTCACCAAGATTATTTAGTAGATGTTTTATTTCTTGATCTTTATTTTTATCCATGACTAATATAACATCTCCAGCATCTACTATAACTAAATCCTTCACTCCAAATCCTATTATAAGATTTTTATTTGCGAAAATAGAACAATTTTCACATTCATCAACATATACATTTTTTGATACATTGTTATTTCTATATGATCCTAGTAATCTACTTAAGGCTCCAAAGCTGCCCATATCATCCCAAGAAAAATCACATTTTATAACATAAGCTTTTCTCGTTTTCTGCATAATTCCAAAATCTATAGATATTCCGTCTATTAATTCATATTGATCTTTTATGATGTCTTCCTCGTTTTCTTCACCTAAACTCTTATATATTTCCATTAATGGCTTATGCAATTTAGGAAGATATTTTTCTATTTCTCTTAAAATAACATCTGCCCTAAATATAAACATTCCTGAATTCCATAAATAAGTTCCTTTTAAAATAAAATCTTTAGCAACTTCAATATTAGGCTTTTCTGTAAATCTTGCTATTTTATAAGTCGCTATACTTCCTGTACTTCTCTCTCCCATCTCTATATATCCATATCCGGTTTCTGGTCTACTTGGATCAATTCCTAAAGTAACAATGCATCTTCTTCTGTTAGCCATCTCAACAGATTGAGACAATGTATCTATATAGTTCTTATCTCCTTGGATATAATGATCTGATGGTAAAACCACCATTACAGCATTAGCATCTTTTTTAAGTAATTTTACTGCTGATAAACCTATGCAAGTTGCAGTCTCTTTATTAGCAGGTTCAGCAAAAATATTTTCTTCATTAACCATATCTGAAAGTTCTTCTTTTATTTTTTCTTTATAATCTTTGTTTGTAACCACATAAATATTTTCTTTATCTATTATCGGTGTTATCCTTTCAACTGTATTAACTAAAAAACTCTTTTCATTAATTAATTTCAAAAATTGTTTCGGTTCCTTTTCTCTTGACAGTGGATATAATCTACTTCCTTTACCACCAGCTAAAATTAGTCCATATATCACTCATTTCCCACTCCATATAATAATCTCTTTTTATTATATGTTAACCTATATGCATTAGTGACTTTTTTGCAAAAATAATTAACTAAAGTTTTTTTGTTCTAATATAATCTTTAAGATTAATAATTAAATTAACTTCAAATATTATGTTATACTTATTTCATAATTCTTCCTAGTAATAAATATTTTTGTTAATATCTAAATTATTTAAATCCAATATTTCTTTTTTTATTCCTTTATAAATTCATTCTTAATTTAAAGAATTCACAAAAATGCATATAGGGGGTAATATTTTGAAAAAGACTTTTTCTCTAATTATTTTAATATTTATTTTATTTTTTGTTGGTTGTACTGATAAAAATTCTAATTTAAAAGACACCTCAATAAATAGCACTAGTAAACCTAATGATATAATATCAACTTCAATGGATAGTCAAAAGCGTGCTGTAGCATATTTCACTTCTTGGTCAGCTTATGAAAGAAATGTAACTTTAAATGATGTAGATCCTAATTTACTTACTCATATTAATTTTGCATTTGCTAATTTGAAGTCTGATGGAGAAATATATATTGGTGATAGTTGGGTTGATATAGAAAAATTATTTTCCACAAATTCAGAAACTGGTATCAATGGACATTTTGGTGAATTGATAAAAATAAAACAAAAATATCCAAATATAAAAACATTAATTTCAGTTGGTGGTTGGACATGGTCTTCAAATTTCTCTGAGGTTGCTTCAACTGATGCCTCAAGAGAGAAATTTGCAAAATCTGCTGTAGAATTCATTACAAAATATGGATTTGACGGAATTGATATAGATTGGGAATTTCCAGTGGAAGGCGGTAATAACATACCTCATAAGCCAGAAGATAAAACAAATTACACAAAACTTCTAAGTAAAACACGTGAGGAGTTATATATTCAAGGTAGGAAAGATAATAAGCATTATTTACTCACTATAGCTGGTGGCCCTAATGTATCTTTTGTAGAAAATACAGAGCTTTCTAAGATTATTAACTATGTAGATTTCATTAATATTATGGCTTATGATTATCATGGTTCATGGGATTCAATAACAAACCATAACACCCCTTTATATGATGATAAAAATAATAGTTCAGTATCTAATACGGTAAATGCTTATATTTCTGCTGGAGTAAATCCAAAGGATTTAAATTTAGGACTAGCTTTTTATGGTCGTGGATGGTCTAATGTAACAAATTCAGCCAATAATGGTTTAGGACAATCTGGAACTGCCCCTACATCAAAAGGTTATGGACAAGGAACTTGGGAAGCATCATCTTTTGATTATTGGGATTTAGAAGAAAATTACATTAATAAAAATGGCTATATTAGATATTTTGATAATAATGCTAAAGTTCCATATTTATATAATGGTAATACATTTATTTCTTATGATGATGAAGAATCAATTAAAGCCAAGCTTTCTTTTTCAAATGAAAAAAACTTGGGTGGTGTTATGTTCTGGGAATTTTCTGGAGATAAAAATAAAGTTTTACAAAAAGTAATCAAAGATTTTTATGACTCTTCCCTATCTTCAAATAATATTACTAATAAAGATATAGAAGAAAATCCAGAAACAAATACAATATCAGATAATCAATTAAACGGAAATACTTCTAGCACAAAAAATGAAGAAATTCCATCTTGGAATAAGGACATAGTCTATGCAAAAGATGATATTGTTCTATATGACAGTAAAATCTTTAAAGCTAAGTGGTGGACCCAGAATGAAATTCCAAATGAAGCTGAAGAATGGGGTCCATGGGAAATAGTTAAACAATAACTATTTAAAACATGAATAAGGAGCTACAAAACAACTGTTATTCTATTTTAATCATATATTTCATATCTTAACATGTTGTGCTAGTAAAAAAATTAATAAAACAAAAATAGGATAAATAATTGTGCAATAAACATTGAAAAATAGAAGTTATCCTTTCTTTATTTAAAGTTGTTCAAATATGTTTGTCCTAAAACTAAGTAATAAGACATATACTTACCTTTAAAAAGATTAAATAATGTTCAATAAATATTTTAGGAGCAAACTTTTTTGGTGCAACTTTAAATATATGAAACCCTTACTTCTATTTTTCTAGTTTTATGAAATAATTATTTATTCTATTTTTGTTTTTTGACTATTATTAACCAGCACAACGCGTTATCTTATTTTTCCCATATTCCACTGTTATTTAAATAGTATCCATCTACTACTATATTAGTTGCCATTTCACCATTAGATAAACAATAGTACCAGTTTCCATTATCCTTAAACCATCCTGTTTCCATTTTTCCATCAGTTCCTAAGTAGTACCATTTTTCATTAATATGGTTCCATCCTGTAACATCTTTTCCAGAAGAATTTTTAAAGTACCATGAATCATCTTTTTTATACCATCCACTTATATTGGCTGATTGTTCAGATGAAAAATCATAATCTGAGCTACATTTAGGATACTCTTTAGAATCCCATACAAAACCTTCTTTACTTAAATAATCATCGCTTTTTAGCAAGAATTTATTTATATCTTTTGTAGAATCATTATTTGTAATATCAATATTATACCATTGTCCATTTATATTAACTGAATTCCAACCATGTGCTACACCATCTAAAGTCCCTGTCACTATTCTATTTTCAATTCCAGCTAGATTAAACATCTTATATGCTGTCATTATATACCCTTGGCATGTACCTTTGCCTTCTGTTAATGCTAAATATGCATTATTAGATTGAAGGCTATAATCATATTCAAATCTATCTACTAGATATTGATTTATTGCTTTTACTTTATCTACATCACTCATATTTGGAGTAATTATAGAGTTTATAACCTTAGTTAATTCATTATTTATATATTTTTCTTGAGCATCTGTTGTCCTATATGTAATATTTACATTTGAATTATTACCTTTAATTTCAGCTTTCATTTTAATTATTGACATATCCAAATAATCATCTTTTTCAGCTGCATTTTTTACTATATCCAAAATGTCCTTATCTCCATAACTAACAGAAAAGCTTGTCTCCATATTTTTTAAATGTTCATATATATTGTTTTTAATATCTTCATTAGATGATGCAAATGCAACTGATGTAATATTGGGTGATACTACTGCTAATACTGCTAATCCAGCTGTTAATTTTCTCATTCCATTATTCATATAATATCTCACTCCCTTTTTGAAATTTATTACTTATAATATGATGCTTAAACAATAATTTATTTTTATTATACATGAATTATTTTACAATTGTGTTACATTTATATGATAAAAATTCAAACTATTATATTTAACTACAAATAAAAACCATGTATATTTGAGCATGATCTCTTTATACATGGTTTTAGATCTAATAAAAATTTTATTTTAATATGGAATCTATTCTATTAAGTTCTTCTTCTGAGAAATTCAAATTTTCAATAGCCTTAACATTATCTTCAACTTGTTTGACCTTACTGGCCCCAATTAATACAGAAGTTACATCACCCCTTAAATCCCAAGTGAGTGCCATTTGTGCAAGGCTTTGTCCTCTTTCTTTTGCTATTTCATTAAGCTTAATTACCTTATTTATCTTTTCCTCTGTAACATCATTTTCATGTAAGTATAAACTTTCCCTACCTATTCTTGAATCCTTTGGAATTCCATTTATATACTTATCAGTAAGCAATCCTTGTGCTAACGGAACAAATGCTATAGTTCCAATTCCTTCTTCTTTATTAGCTTGAAGTTGGCCTTGCTCAATTCGTCTATCAAACATTGAATATCTAAGCTGATTTATTAAACAAGGTGTTCCTAATTCCTTTAATATTTTTGAAGCTCTCTTAGTTTCTTCTGCTCCATAATTTGATATTCCTACATATAAGGCTTTTCCTTGTCTAACCATTAAATCTAAAGTTCTCATAGTTTCTTCTAATGGTGTTTCTGGATCAAATCTATGATGATAAAATATATCAACATATTCTAATCCCATACGTTTTAAACTTTGATCCAAACTAGCCACAAGATACTTTTTAGATCCACCATCACCATAAGGTCCTTCCCACATATCATAGCCTGCCTTTGTTGATATAACCATTTTATCTCTATCATATGATGTAAAATCTTTTTTTAATATTCTACCTAAAGTTTCTTCTGCTGATCCATCTGCTGGTCTACCATAGTTGTTAGCTAAGTCAAAATGTGTTATTCCAAGTTCAAAAGCTCTTTTAAAAATAGCTTCGCTATTTGAAAAAACATCTCCTGCTCCAAAGTTATGCCACAATCCTAAGGATATAGCTGGTAATTTAAGTCCACTGTTTCCGCATTTGTTATATAGCATAGTTATTCCTCCAAATTCATATTTTTATATTAACATTTTACATATCTATAAATAATATTTACCATTTAATTATTAGAAATTAAAAATAAAATCATAATTAATTTACACAGCTTTTACCATTTCATATTGAGATGTGTATAACTCAAAATATTCTCCACCTTTATTAATTAATTCATCATGAGTTCCCTGTTCCACAATTTTACCATCATTTATTACCATTATTCTTGTAGCATTTTTAATAGTTGATAATCTATGGGCAATTACAAATGAGGTTCTTCCCTTAAGCAACCTATCAAGTCCTTGTTGAAGTGCTTGTTCAGTCTTAGTATCTATACTTGATGTAGCTTCATCTAAAATTAATATTTTAGGATCTGCAAGTAATGCCCTTGCAAAAGATATTAATTGTCTTTGACCTACTGATAGTCTGCTTCCTCTTTCATTAACTTGAGTATTGTATCCATCTTTTAAGTTTATAATAAAGTCATGTGCCTTAACTGCTTTTGAAGCTTCTATAATCTCTTCTTCTGTAGCATCTAACTTACCATATCTTATATTATCCAAAATAGTACCTGAGAAAATAAATGTATCCTGAAGCATTACACCCATTTGTTTTCTAAGTGAATCTAACTTTACATTTCTAATATTATTATTATCAACTAAAACTTCTCCTGAATTAACATCATAAAATCTACTTAGAAGATTTATTATTGTGGTCTTTCCTGCACCTGTTGGACCTACTAAAGCTATTGTTTCTCCTGCATTTACTTTAAATGATACTTTCTTTAAAATTTCTCTATCTTCATCTTCATATTTAAATACTACATCTTTAAATTCAACATTTCCTACTATTTTAGGTAATTCATATGCCCCCTTTAAATTAGTGATAGTAATTTCTTCATCTAATGTTTCAAAAATTCTCTCTAAATATGCCATTGCCATTATTAGTGCATTATAAAAATTAGATATATTAACAATAGGATTCCAGAACCTCCAAATATAACTAATAAAAGCTATAAGAGTACCTATGGTTATTGATTCTCCAATTGAACTTACTCCTACTAAATATACTAACGAAACTGTAAATACTGAGATGTTATCAATAGCAGGCCAAAGCATTAACTGATATTTTACAGCATTCATCCAAGTTTCTCTATTTTCACCACTTACAGTTTTGAATTTTTCTGCATTAACTCTTTCTCTTGCAAAGGCCTGTGTGACTTTCATTCCACTAATACTTTCTTGTATATATGCATTTAAATTAGATTGCTTATTACTATATATTTGAGTAGTTTTTCTTTGGATCTTTGCAAGTAAAGCAACGACTATTGCAAGTATAGGCATTCCTATCATACAAACTAATGTTAATTTAGGACTTATAAAAATCATAAATGCAATTATTACAAATATACTAAACATATCTGTTAATAAATTTATTAATCCATTAGATAATAAATCGCTTAATGAATTAACATAGTTAACTACTCTCACCAAGATTTTACCATGAGGTCTGCTATCATAATAAGCAAATGGTAATTTTTGTAGGTGCTGAAATAAGTCTGATCTAATATTTCTTACTACACCTTGTCCTACATATGTCATTGTTTTTATTTTATACTTCATGCATATTGCACCTATAATTATAGTTAATAGAAAAATGACACATACTGCAATCAATCCTTTTATATCCTTATTAGGTATATTAGTATCCATTGCAACTTTAACTAGATATGGTCCAAGTAAACTTGCAACACTTGATAACAGCATAACTATAAGTGTTATTAACATTTCCTTTTTATATGGCTTAACATAACCTAATAGCCTTTTACAATATTTTAAACTAAAAGGTGTCATCAATTCTTCATCTACATCATATTTATTTCTTGCCATTTATCCCACCTCCCTATTTTCTTCATTTTCAGCCTTTAAATAATCTCCATATTGTGCTTTATATGTCTCATAATAATGTCCCTTTTTATTTAATAATTCTTCATGTGTTCCACTTTCTATTATCTCTCCTTCATCTAAAACTAAAATTAAATCTGAGTTTTTTATTGATGAAATTCTATGAGCTATAATAAAAGAAGTCTTATCTTTATAAATTAAATTTAGATTCTTTTGTATCATAGTCTCTGTTTCTACATCTAAAGCTGATGTTGTATCATCTAATATTAATATAGATGGATCTTTTATTATAGATCTTGCAAGAGTTATCCTTTGCTTTTGCCCTCCTGAAAGACCTACACCCCTTTCTCCAACTACAGTTTCATAAGACTCTGATAACTTATTAATAAAGTTATTTGCATCTGCCATTTCAGCCGCCCAATTTACTCTATTACTATCTACTTCTGACACTCCATAACTTATATTTTCTTCTATTGTATTAGAAAATAAAAACACATCCTGCATTGATATAGATATATTCTTTCTTAATGCTTGTAAATTATATTTTTTAATATCTATTCCGTCTATTAATATTTGTCCAGAGCTTACATCATAAAATCTCTCTATAAGATTTATTATTGTTGATTTTCCAGCACCAGTTTGACCAAATATAGCTACGGTTTGTCCTGGTTTTACATGAAAGCTAACATTCTTTAGTACTGGTTCATAGTCATATTCAAAATTAACATTTCTAAATTCTATTTCACCCTTTAGTCTATCTGGTTTAATCCCATCTATAGGATTTTTTATTTTAGTTTCCTCATTTATTAGTATTCTTATTTTTCTAGCTGCTGCTATAAATCTTTGAGCATCATTTATAAGCCAGCCAACCATGTTCATTGGATTATTTATTGCCCAAATAAGTCCATTAAACATTACTAGCTCTCCTATAGTAAGCTTATTGTTTATTACTAAAATCCCTCCTACTAGAATCATTACAATAGTAAACATGTTAGATAGTGCATTTAGCATTGGCATATATTTCTGTGTGACATCTGCAAGAGCCATATTGGCATCCATATATCCTTTATTTCTTTCTTCAAATTTTGATATTTCATAATCTTCTTTAGCAAAAGCTTTTACTACTCTATTTCCACTTATATTTTCTTGAACCACTGTATTTAACTTTGAAAATTGTTCTCTTATTGAAAAAAATATTGGATTTGAATCTATTGTCATTTTATATGCACAATATGCTACTAGTGGTGTTAATGCAAACATTAATAGTGTAAATTTAGCATTTATCATAAACATAGTAATCAGTGCAAATATGAATATAGTCAAATTTTCGAATATATTATAAATAACCCAAGCAACAAAATGTCTAATAGCATCAGTATCACCAGTCATTCTTGCCATTATATCTCCAGTTCTTGTTTTATTATAATAATCTAAATCGAGCTCTTGTAATTTGTTATACATATTTTGTCTAAGTTCAAATATTACATTTTGTGAAACCTTTTCAAAGGTCATCTGATAAGTATATCTAATAACAGCCTTTATAATTGTAGTTGCTATCATTATTCCTAAGATAGGAATAAGAATGTTAACTTTATTTTTCATAATAACTTCATCAACTAATTTTCCACTTAAATATGGATTAATCATTGATATTAAGGAACTTAAAAGTACTGCTGCAAGTGCTATATAAAATCTAAATTTATACTTATTTATATAGCTAAAAATCAATTTAATACTGCTCAAAAATCTCTCCCCCTTTTTTTAATCTCTATTTTTAACACGTCTAATTATCTAATAAAATAACTTAAATAAAAATGTACTTTTTTATTCATATGATGTATATTCTTATATATAAAAGGGGTGATTTTAATGTGTGATGTAGGAATTAATATTGAAAATTTTAATCCTGAGATACTGTATGCTTTTAAGTGTGATAATAAAGATTTCATAGATTCTAAGTATCACTGTCATGATTTTATAGAGTTTAGCTATGTACTATCAGGTACTGTTAATTATAGAATAAATGATAAGTTTTATAAGATCACTGAAAAAACTTTACTTCCTTTTAACCCCGGAATATATCATAGAGAAACATTAATTAAAGGTGAACAGACAACCGAACTTCACATTGGTTTTCGTAATATAAAAATTGATGGTCTTCCTATTAACTACATTTTGAAAGATAACTTAGAAGTTCCATTAAAGTTTACTCAGTTTAAAGATGATTTTCATAAATGTTGCTTAGAAATAATAGAAGAGCAAGAAGCATGCGAAATCGGAAAAGAGCTTGTTTTAAAAAGCCTTATAATGAAACTGATAGCACTTTTTTTAAAAGAAACTAATTATGTAAAGAATAAGAAAATTACAAACAGATATAATTTTCCATTTTATAATAAAGCTAATATGGTAAAAATTATTTTAGAATATTTTGATAACAATTATATGAGTAATGTTTCTTTAGATGATATAGCTAAAAATATGTACGTAAGTCCAGTATATATTTCTAAGATATTCAAAGAAAAAACAGGCGAATCACCTATAAACTACTTAATAAACTTAAGATTAGAAAAAGCTAAAGATTTATTACTTACTACTGAATCACCAATTAAAGCAATTGCTCAATCTGTTGGTTATAATGACGCCTATTATTTCAGTAAATTATTTAAAAAATATTATGGCTATTCACCATCTAAATTTAAAGCAATTAATGATTAATAAAAAACCATTCTAAAATGAATTTTCATCACTTAGAATGGTTTTCTAAAACAGATATTATTTAGAATATACTTCTTTTCCTAATACAAATACTTTTTCTACATTGATATCTTCATCAAACAACACTAAGTCAGCATCGTATCCTTCTTTTATTTGCCCCTTATGATCTTCAACTTTACAGTGCCTAGCTCCATTATAAGATGCCATCTTTACAACTTCATTTAAAGGTAAATCAGAATTTTTATATACATTCTTAATAGCTTTATCTAGTGTAAGTATGGACCCTGCTAATGATCCACTTAAAAGTCTTGCTGCTCCATTTTCTACTTTTACAGCTTGACCGCCTAGTGAATATTGTCCATCTGGCATACTACATGCCATCATAGCATCTGTTACTAATAAAACTTTATCAGTTCCCTTTTGATTATAAGCAATTCTTAATGCTGGATATGAAATGTGAATACCATCTGAAATAGTTTCAGTTGTTATGTCACTATCAAAAATAGCACCTACAACACCTGGAGCTCTATGAGTTAATGGAGTCATTGCATTAAATAAATGTGTTGAGTGACAACATCCGCATTCTATAGCTTCTATTGCTTGCTCATATGTTGCTTTTGTATGACCTATTGAACAAACTACACCTTTGTCTGTAAGATATTTAATAAGTTCTTTAGCTCCTTCAACTTCTGGTGCTAAGGTTATTGATACTACTGCATCTTCGCATCCCTTAACCATTTCATCATATGCTTTAACTGATGGTGCTAAAAGGTAATTAGGATTTTGTGCTCCTATTGCTTCTGGACTTACAAATGGTCCTTCCAAGTGAGCTCCTAAAACTTGTGCTCCTTCTGCTCCTTCTTCTTTAAGTTTCTTTATAACTTCCATTGATTTTCTTATGGCATCAGTTGAAACTGTCATAGTAGTTGGTGTAAAAGCAGTCGTACCATGCTTTACTATTGTACTAGAAATAGTGTTTAATGATTCAACTGTACCATCCATAGTATCACATCCACCAGCACCATGAATGTGTACATCAATAAATCCTGGTGAAAGATATGCTCCATTTGCATCTATAATATTATCATCATTTGAGTTTGCTGGATTAATTTCTTTAATTTTTCCATCCTCAATAAGTACTGAACCTTCTTCAATTTTGTCTAAATAAATAATCCTACAATTTTTTATTAACATCTCTAATCCTCCTTGAATAACATTTAATAAAACTCACTCTACTATTTTCTACACTTTATATTAAATATATCAATCAAATTAATTATAAAATTTAACAACTGGACACTACCAGTTATATATAATTATGAATGTTTATGTTAACTTTTGCAAGCAATTTAAACTTTTTATTGTAAATCCATTAAATAAATTTATATCCATTTTTGTTAATCTACACATATAAGAAAGTCCATAATTATAAATTACTAACTATAATATCATTATAATTTATATTAGAACATAAATACAATTAATAAATGTTTCTTATTTTGAATATTTTAACTAAAACAAAGAATTAACTCACTATATATCTAAGTATATTTTCCTTATCATTTACTATTAAGTCATATCCATTCTTATAGATTGCTTTTAGTTTTTCTCTATCTTTTTCAAATCTACCTACATTCATTTCTATAGTAGGTCTAATTACTATTGCTTTTCCTTCGTCCTCTAGCTTCTTACAATAATCAAGCTGCTTATTATACTCACTGTATCTATTTTTTAATACTTCTGCTAACTTCGGATATTTTTTTCTATACATCTTATATCCAATCTCATTTGCTTTAGATTGTGTCTTTTTATACCCTTCATTTCTAGTTAATACAATTATATTTTTATCATTACCATCAGATATTGATTTTTTAATTGGTATAGCATCTAATAATCCACCATCAGCATAATAATCATTTTTTATTTTTATAAATGGAAACATCATCGGTATAGCACAACTTGCTCTAAGAATTGAATTCTTTTCATCTAATGCATCCTTATCAAAATATTCTACTTGTCCACTTTTAATATTAAAAGCTCCTGCAAGTATTTTACCATCATATTCATTAAATGTTTTATAATCAAAAATAGAATATTTATTTGGAATTTCATCAAATACAAAATCTAGATCCATTATAGCTTTACACCTAATTAAATTTCCATACCCAATATATCTTTTATTATCAATAAACCTATCCATTATTTCTAAATTCCTGCCTCTTTGCTTTGAAACAAATGAATATGCATTTGTGGCTCCCGCTGACACTCCTACTATGTATTTTATATCAGCCTTTATATCTAACAATCCATCTAAAACTCCTGCTGTAAATAGTCCTCTAAATGCTCCGCCCTCTAGTACAAGTCCTGTCATAATTGAAACCTCCAATTTAAACTCTATTAGTATATTATAACTTAAATACAAAATAAGTCCTATAATTTTTGGAATATTTTACATAAGGATAGGTTGAAAATATTTTAATCTTCAACCTATCTCCATATTAAAATTATCTAGCTATAACAAAATTATAGTACTTATAAATTATATTATTTTATTATTCTTCCTATATTTTCACAAACCTTTACAATCGATCTATATCCATCTTCAAGAGCTTTATCTAAGGTTTTAACAGAATCCATTATAGAAAACATACTAGTTACGCCTATATTATATAACTCTGTAGCATCATCAGTAACTCTGCCTCCTAATGCAATAACTGGTATATTATATTTTTTAGCTATACTCGCTATTCCTGATATAGTCTTACCAAATTTAGTTTGTGAATCTATAGAACCTTCTCCAGTAAGTATGTAATCTGCATCCTTAATCCTTTTTTCAAAAGAGGTATATTCAAGAACCATATCTATACCTTTTTCTAACTTTGCATTTAGAATAATAAATGCTGCTCCCAGTCCACCTGCTGCTCCTGCTTTATTTAAATTATTTATATCTATATTTATGCTAGCTTTAACTAAAGTTCCATAATGATCTAAAGCCTTATCTAAGTTTTCTATCTGTTCACTATTAGCCCCTTTTTGTTTTCCAAATACTTTACTTGCACCTAAATCACCTACAAGAGGATTTTCAACATCACATGCCACTCTTATATTACAATTCTTTATTCTTTCATCTAATTTTTCAAAATCTATTGCTGCTAAATTTATTAACTCCTTGCCTCCAAGTTTTATTTGTTCACCATATTTATTTTTTCCTCTTACTCCCAAAGCTTGTAACATTCCAAATCCACCATCATTTGTGGAACTTCCTCCAAGTCCTATAACAAAATTCCTTGCCCCTTTATCTAGTGCAGCTTTAATAAGCTCTCCAACACCAAAAGTTGTTGTTATTTCTGGATTCCTCTTTTCTAATGGTACTAAGTGAAGACCACATGCTTCTGCAACTTCTATTATTGCAAGTTTTTCATCTTCTACATAACCAAATTTACTTTTAACTTTATTTCCAAGTGGTCCTGTAACTATTACTTCAATCACCTCACCATTTTTAGCCTCAATTATTACTTCACTAGTTCCTTCTCCTCCATCAGCCATTGGAATTAAATCAAACTCACAATTTTTAATTGATTTGCCAAGTCCTTCTCTTATAGCATTTGCTGCTTCTTTTGCTGTTAAACTTTCTTTGAATGAATCTGGGGCTATTATAATCTTTTTAGGCTTCATATATGTCCATTACCTTCCTTCTTTAACTAAAAACAATACTATTAAAATTGTTTTTATAATAGTTATAATATAATAATTTCTACAGTATTTATTTCATAAAACTTTAATTAATTATAATATATTTAATTAATAATGTTTATATAAAATTAATTCATTATAGTTGCTAAATATAATAAATCTAAAGAATAGCTATATACCTATTTTTATTATTTTAGAATAAGAAAATAATAAAAAGCATATACTTATTTTGTACATGCTTCCTTTATAAAATACTTCTATAAAATTTCTCAATATCCATCCTTATTATATCTATTTTAAGTATTTAACTTTAATCTTAGTTGAAAATGTTTCTAATATTATAGCAAAAACAAGTATCCCAATTGTTATAAACCCAACTTCTCTTACATTAAAATAGAAGTTACTTGCCATAAATAACTCAAATCCTATTCCACCAGCTCCAGCAGCTGCTCCCATTGCAACTCCGTTTGTAAAGTTAATCTCGAATCTCATAAACGTCCAAACCAAAAGGTAACTCATTGATGATGGTAATACTGCTTGAAACACTATTTGCCACCAACTGGCCCCACTTGCTTTTAACGCTTCTATAGTTCCTTCGTCTATTTCTTCAAAAGCTTCTGAATAAGCTTTTATTAAATATCCTATTGTATGGAAGGTCATACCTATTACTGCTGCTTCACTTCCAAGACCTGCAGTAACCGCAAAAATCAAAACCCAAAGTACAGTTGGAACTGCTCTTATAAATGATACTACACCTTTAATTATATTTGATGCTAATGGTGTAGATAAATTTTTAGCTGCAAATAATCCTAGTATTAATGCAATGATCGCACCAATTAATGTTGTTAAAAATGATAAAGCTATTGTTACGCCTATTTGATGAATAGCATCAACAAAAGTAAAGTGTGTTAGACTTGCTTCAAGAAACATTGTCTTCATATTAACTAATGTTTCTGTTATTGCTTTTATTATATCTATTCCCTTGTAATCAAAAGTTAAAAATCCTAATACAGTTAATATCACCAATGCCCATAATGTAATTTTCACATATCTTTGAGATGGGTCTTTTCCCTTTATTTTTATTTTCCCTGATATATTTTTTCTTATATGAATATCTAATGGCCTTGCTACACTTTCTATCAAAGTATTACCCTCCTTACATAGTTAGATGTAAATTCAATTATAAATACAGCTAAAACTATAGAAATTACAACTAAACTCGCAACAGAATAATTCATACTTTTATAGTACAAATCGAAAATAAAGCCAATCCCAGTTCCGGTTAGTATTCCTATTAAAGTAGAACTTCTAATATTAGTTTCTATCATATATAGTATCCAGCTAATCATCTGGCTAAGGCTTGAAGGTATAACTGCTTGAAATATTATTTGACTATATGAAGCCCCAGTTGCTTCTAGTGCTTCAACTGAATTATCACTTGATTCATCAATAGTTTCTATAAATGCTCTTGTTAAAACTCCAAATGAAGCAAAAAACAAAGCTAAATATCCTGTTAAGATATTTTGACCAAAAGATAATAAAAATATCATTGCCCAAACAGCATCTGGTATATTTCTAGACATTGATGCCACAAGTCGGCTAAATCCTCGTACTACTCCATTTGTTTTAGTAACCTTTGATCCAATTACTCCAAAAAATAGTGCAAAAATTCCTGCTGTAGTCGTTGCTGTTATTGATAGTAAAATTGTTTCTATGAGCTTTGAAATTATATCTGGTAATTTTACAAAAGCCTTTCCATTAGGTATAAATTGACTAAACATCCACACTATAGCCTCCGGAATTGATTTTAATCCTTTAATTGCACTAAAATCAGTAAGTCGAGCACATAACATAGCTACAAAGACTATTGCAATAAAAACAATTGTTAATCTTCTATTTCTTTTTCTAAGTACTTCTATTTTCATATGCCCACCTCTAATCTGTTATAAGACTCCCTTCATTTGATCCATATATTTCATGAATTTTCTCCTTAGTTAACTCTGATGGCTTTCCATTGAATATTGTTTTTCCACCATTAATTCCTATTATTTTGTCTGAATATTTCATTGCAACATCTACTTGATGAAGATTTAATATACATGTTATTCCCATCTCTTTATTTATATTTTTTAATTGATCCATAATTATTTTGGATGAGTTTGGATCTAAGGATGCTATTGGTTCATCACATAACATAAGTTTTGGATCTTGAATTAATGCTCTAGCTATCCCTACTCTTTGTTTCTGCCCCCCACTTAACTGATCGCATCTTTTATAAGCTTGATCTTCTAAGCCTAATTTTTCAAGGATCTCAAAAGCTCTCTTCTTTTCCTCTTCTGTATAACTTCCAACAATACCAGCTATTGCTGATTTATATCCCAATCTTCCATGCAAAACATTTTCTATAACACTAAGTCTTTCAACTAAATTATAGTTTTGAAATATCATTCCTATTTTAGTTCTAAGTTCTCTTAAGCCTTTTTTATTTAGTTCTTCTATATTTTTTTCATCAAATGTTATACTTCCTTCTGTTGCATTAATCATTCTATTAATACAACGAAGTATAGTCGACTTTCCTGCTCCCGATGGTCCTATAATTGAAACAAATTCACCGTTTTCTACAGAAAAATCTATATTTGATAATGCTTTAGTCCCACCTTTATATTCTTTACTAATATCTTTTACTTTTAGTAATTCCATGTATTAGTTTACTCTCCTTTTTTAATTAATTACCCCAGAGTCTCCTCTGAGGTAATTAACTTTATTTAGATAAATCTCTAATTGGGTTAAACCATGAGTCTTCAACTTTTAAGAACTTTTCATTACCTTCCTTTGTAAAGAACCCTTTATTACCACTATCTTTTTTAACAAATATCTTTTCATTATTGGTTACTTCATCAGATGTAAATGCATCCACTAATTTCTTTTGATCTTCTTCACTTATAACTTCTGTGTTAATAACAAATGGTGCATTTAAAACTGGAGTACTTGCAATTGCTGTAAATTCTTTTCCTGTTAATGTATTAAATGGTTCTGCTGCATCAGCTTTAACCTTATAAGTAGTTCCAACTTCATTAAATTTTCCGCTTTCTGCATCAACATAATTTACTAAGTTAGTATCACAGAATGCTCCCACATCAGCTTTACCTGTTAATACATTTACTGCTGAGCCTTGATGGGAACCACCATATAATACTTCACTGAAGAACTTATCACCTCCACCTTGCATTAAGTCTTCAGTTGTTATGTTTTTCCATTTATCTTGCTTTGAGAAGTAAGATACTATAGATGTTGTTGGTACCTTAAATCCTGAAGTTGAGCTATTTGATACAAAAGACATTTTCTTACCTTGAATATTATCTATTGCATATTTTCCATCTTTTTTATACTCATCTTCTTTATCTTTTGGTACAGCAAGCCAGCTATAATATACTGCATCATCAAGAGTTCCTGATTTTCCACTTGTAACAACTAATGGTTGTACTTTATTATTTTTCTTGTTAGCTTCAATATATCCTTGAGCTCCCATAAACGAAAGACCACCTGTACCATTGGAAATTGCTTCTATTGCTATAGAGTAATCTGTAGTTAGTTTATTTTCTACTTTCTTTCCTGTAGCTTTTTCAATTACTTTACATACTTCATTACGAGCATCTTCTAAATCCCCACCAGATTCATTTGGATACCAAACCATAGTTATTGTATCTGATGCTTTACCTGTGCTACCTCCACTTGCAGTATTATTATCTGTACTTCCGCATCCAGTAAGCATTGTCATTCCAATTATGCAACTCATTACTAATGTTATAACCTTTTTCATTATTAAATCTCCTCTCAAAATAAAACACAATTATTAAAGTAGTTTTTATGATTTCAATTTATATAATAATTTTAACCTTGCTAAGTTAATTAAATATTATTGTATCGTTAAGATTTTAAATAAATTAAAATAAACTTAAAATTTCTTCCGGACATACTATATCCCCCAGTTTTAGTGGTTTATCTCCATATTGTCCATGAAAATCTGTACCTCCTGTTAAAATAAGGTTATATATACCATTAATTTCCTTAACTTTTTTAACTTCTTCTTTACTATGACTGTGATGATTAATTTCTATTCCGTCTAAGCCCTTTGATACTAAGCTTGGAATTATATCGTAAGAATTTAATTGACCTGGATGTGCTAAAACCGCTATACCTCCATCTGCTTTTATTGCCTCTACAGCCTTAAAAACATCAATATACTCTATGTCCTTTGCACATATTCCATTATTTTTGAATAGCTTTCTATATAGATCTGAATAAATTTTATCTGTATAATTACCCTTTATTAAGGCTGCCATTATATGTTGTTTATATATAACATTGCTTGAACTACTCTTTTCTTTTATATAATCTAAATCAAGTTCATATCCATTTTCTAAAATAGTTTCAATCTGCCATCTGCTATTTTTATCCCTTTTTTCTAATATTGGATCACATATTTTTCTTATGTTTTCTCCATTTAAATTGAAATTATATCCAAGAATGTGAACCTTTCTATTATTGATAAAATCATAAGCTGATATTTCAATTCCTGGTATTACTTTTATCCCCATACTTTTACCAATATCAATAGCTTCTTTTAAGCCTCTAACCGTATCATGATTAGTAATTCCTATATGAGTTACATCATTTTCTTTAGCCATAGTTAATGTTTCTTCTATATTATAAGAACTATCAGAAATATCAGTATGAACATGCAAATCACCTTTCATAATTAAATCTCTCCTTATATCTATTTTTTAAAATCACTATAACCATTTGAGTTTATTATTTTCATATATTATCTTTATTAATTTATAATAAAATCTTTTCATTAAACAAATTTTCCTGCTTGCATATTATATGTCTTATCACAAAGCCCTTCCATAAACTCTATATCATGAAAAATTCCAACCATAGTTGTTCCCTCTGATTTTAGCTGTTCTATTAATTCTCTTACTTTAATTTTAGAGGTATTATCTAAACTTGCTGTTGGTTCATCTAATAATAGTAGTCTTGGATGTTTTACCATTGCTCTAGCAATATTTAATCTAAGCTTTTCTCCACCAGAAAAATTATTAGGATAACTATCCCAAAGTTCTTTGTCTAATTCAAAATGAATTAACATTTTTTCAGCTTCACTTTGTGCAAATTCTTCATCAAATCCCATTTCTAGAACTGCCTGTTCAATTAATTCTTTGGCTGTTGTTCTTGGCATTACATTTAAAAATTGAGATACATATCCTATTTCATATTTTCTTAAGTAAATTACTTCCCTTTCGGTTGCTTCAGATAAATTAATATCTCCAAATTTCTTTGATTTGTACCATATATCACCTTGTTCTGGTAGATATGTTCTATAAATACATTTAAGTATTGTAGATTTTCCACTTCCACTTTTTCCAGTAATACCTACAAATTCTCCTTCATTAAGTCTTATATTAATGTCTTTAGACGCCAATATGTGTTTATTTAAATTGTGGAGGCTAAATGACTTTGACAAATCTTCTATTTTTAATAATTCTTCCAAATTACCTGCACCTGCTTTCTTAATTCTTTTTAAATTTTCCAAACTTTAGACCCTATAATTAATCTTAGACATAAGTTTCCCATCAACAAAAACTGATGTTATTACTGGTAGATCATCTAATTTTTCTATGACTAAAATATCAGCCTTTTTTCCTTCTTTAATCGAACCTATTAATGTATCCATTTTTACAGCTTTTGCTGGATTTATTGTTACAAATTTAAAAGCATCACATAAATCCACACCATATTCTTCATTAAGCTTAAATATTGAGTGGAGCATTGCTGCTGGATAATAATCACTACATAAAATATCAATACACTTTTCTTTTATTGCTTCTGCTGCCGAAAGATTTCCCGCATGAGATTTTCCAAGTAATACATTTGGTGCCCCTGCAATAGTAAGCATTCCTTCTTTTTGTGCTATTTTGGCAACATCCATTGTAATTGGAAATTCACTTATTGACGCGCCAAGCTCTTTTACAAAATCGATCTTTCCTGCACTATCATCATCATGTGATGCAATTGCTATATTTTTCTCCTTAGCAAGTTCTGCCATCTCTTTCATGACATCAATAGTTATTGTAGCCTTATTTTGTCTTGCTTCAACCATCTCATCAATTTCACTATCACTTACGTTTTTATATCCCTTTAAAATTTTTCTATACGTATCTATATCACTATATTGACCTTGTCCTGGAGTATGATCCATAAATGATAGTAAATGTACATTTCCTGCTTTAATATAACCCTTTATATTATCAACTTCATCTATACTGTCTATCTCGACTCTTGCATGAAATCTATGTCTTATCAAATGTTTTTCATTATGGGTTTTATTAATTACATCCATTAATTTAACAACATTTTCCCTCTTTCTAACTGGCTTATGCTCAAATAAATCTAATCCATAAAAAGATAAAGAGTGAAACATTGTTGTAATACCATTGTTCAAAAGAACTTTTTCTGCTTCTCTTAAGCTAATATTAAAATCCATTATACTTGTTGGCCTTGGTGATGCCATATTTTCTATATAATCTGAATGTATGTCAACAAAACCTGGTGCAATATAGTCTCCCTTAACATCTATTTTTTCTACACCTATTGATTTTATTTTTCCTTTTTCAGAAATCTTTTCTATTACATCATTTTCAATTAAAATATCATAACCTTCTAAAATACCTTCTTCTGTTATAATCTTTCCATTTGTTAATAGGTACATAAATTTTCCTCCCAATTAAAGTAATGATTGAACTAATTGTTGAGTATAAGCATGCTGAGGATCTTCTAAAATCTGGTCCGTTAATCCCTCTTCAACTATTTTTCCATTAAGCATAACTACAGTTCTATCAGCAAGCATTCTTATTACTCCCAAATCATGAGATACTACAATCATACTTATCCCTAAATCTCTTTGTAGTTTTTTAATTAAATCTAGTACATTAGCTTGTACAGATAAATCCAATCCTGTAGTGACCTCATCTAGAAGTAGTATTGGTGGATTATTAGATAATGCCTTTGCTATTTGAACTCTTTGCTGCATACCACCAGAAAAATTTTTAGGAGCTTCTTTCATTCTAAAAATAGGTATATTTACATGTTCTAAAAGTTCTTTTGCTCTTTCATCCATAAAGGAAACATTTCTGTTTCCTGCTGAAATAAGCTTTTCAGCTATATTTCCTATACATGAAAAATCCATCTTTAATCCTAAAATAGGATTTTGATAAACTTTACCAAGTAAATTATTTCTTATATATCTTTTTTGTTGTGAAGATTCACAAAACACATTTTTAATACCATCACAATAGTTTGCCATGTATGCCTCTCCACTAGTTACTTCATTATCAAAATACAGACATTGCATCATTGTTGATTTTCCACTTCCACTTTCTCCAACAACACCTAATATTTCTCCTTCATAAACCTTGAAAGATATATCTCTACATGCATATACAGTTCCACACTTTGGACAATAATTTTTTTCTAATCTATCTTCATTTAAATTTTTACAGTATTCACAGCCATCTCCAAATTGTTTTCTAATATTTTTTACTTCTAATATAGGTTTTTCAAATTTCATTACTATATTTCACCTGCCTTTTTTTCATTTAATGTTCGAAGACAATTACTAGTGTCATTACATTGGTAATAAGTTTCTCCTGTCGATTCATCTACAAGCTCATCCATATAAACTCCTGTCTTACCACATATTCTACAAACCTTACCGTCAACATCTTCTTTTTTAAACTTATAATCTTCAAAGGCTAATGAAACCACCTTTGTATATGGAGGTACTGCATATACCTTCTTTTCTCTTCCTGCTCCAAGTAATATAAGTGCTTCTGAATTATCCATTTTAGGATTATCAAATTTAGGAATAGGACTTGGCGCCATAACATATCTATCATTAACCATCACTGGATGATCTGCTCCTGTAGACATTCCACCATATTTTATAATTTGTTCAAAAAGCATAAGCCATGCGCCACTATATTCCTTATCTGCATGAAGTCTCTTTGTTGCATATTCACTTGGTTCTACATCTCTAAGTGGTTCTGGTACTGGAACTTGGAGTACCAATATTTGTCCTTCCTTTAAAGGCACTTCTGGAATTCTATGTCTTGATTGAATTAAAGTAGCTTTATTTGTATCATCTGTTGTTTTTACTCCAGTTGTCTTTTTAACTAACTTCTTTATATTAACCGCATTAACCGATTCATCTGACCCTTGATCTATTACCTTTAAAACATCTTCTTTCCCAATCAGTGATAAAGTAAGTTGAAGTCCACCTGTTCCCCATCCTCTTCCTATAGGCATTTCTCTTGAAGCAAAAGGTACTTGATAACCAGGTATTGCAACAGCTTTTAATGTTGTTCTTCTTATTTCCCTCTTTGAACATTCATCAAAAAAAGCAAAATTATAATTAATCTTCATAACTATTCTCCTCATCTTTTCTAGTTTTACGAACACTATCTAGTTCAGATTGGAATGTTACATAGTGAGGCAATTTTAAGTGGGATATAAATCCAGAAGACTCTACAGAATCTATACTTAATAAAACAAATTCTTCATCTCCAGTTGGATATCTCTTATTTTTTCTAACTAAACATTGATCAAGAATACTCATAGATATAGCTTTACTTTCATTTTGTCCATAGCAGATTCCATAACCTATTTCAAATTCTTTTACACTTTCGCCTTTACTATTTTGGACAGATGTAGGTATAAATGATTCAACTTCTGTAACCTTAATTTCTCCTATATAATAATCATTTTCTTCATCACCTTCATCTAATGGATCAGATATATAAAGTGGTAAATTTCCAACTCTTAGTTCACCTACATTTGGATGATCATCCATTCCTGAAGTTCTAAGTGCTGAATATGCAAGCGAAATAACTCCCCCTGTTTGTCCTCTTGTTAGTATCTGAAGTCTTTCACTTCTTTCTGTTGGAAACTCTAAGCTCTGCTTTGTTACATCCATAGGTTCCGTATTATTGTCTTCATAGTCTTTAAGTAATCCTTGTTGTCTTAAATAATGTAAGACCTTTGGAAGATGTCTTAAATCCGTTTTTGATTTTAAATCATCGTCTTCAACTTTATTAAATTCTTCAAGCCATGTTTCTACTTCTTCTCTTTTTTCATTTACAAGATCAAATTCTATTAATCTATGAGTATAATCATAAGCTGCTCCTAATATCTGACCGCCTAAAATATCTTTAAATGATGCTGAAATCCTTCTTTCAACCCACATATCCTTTGAATCTACTATTCTTGTATAATGCTTTCTTGGAAGTGTTGATCTATATGCTCTTAGAAGAAATACAGCTTCTTCTGAATTTCCCTCTGCTTGCTTAATTGCAACTGATGCAAGTTCTCTTGAATAAAGACTTGCCTCCGACATAACTTGATCAATTAATCCCCTCATTCCACATATAACATTATTTATATCTACTATTTCTTTTCCTCTAACTCTTTCATACTTCAATCTATTTATTGAAGCTTCAATTGCTTTAGTTCCACCTTTTACTGCAACATATCCCATCAGCTATTTCCTCCTTTTACTTAATCCTAGTAGTTCTTGGAATGCATAAAACATTATCTTTTTTATCTAAACAGATAATATCTATACCAAGTGGATACTCCTCATTTTTAATTTCTCTCGCTTTAATCCAATCACTATTTCCACTTATATAAACTTTATTTATTTCTTTGATTCCAGGTCCTGAAAATTCTAAATTTCCATCATTAATTATTTCTTCAAATTCTGCTATTATTGTTGCTGATTTATTTGGATTAATTAAATCCCCAATTTTAGCTTTACTTAAAGTATCTTTTAACATCTCTTCACAAGAATCTTTCATTACAAATAAATAATCTGCTTCATTGGCTGGTCTAACCTTTGCATATGTCATTTGACTTACTATACTTGAAATATCAGGCGAATTTTTAGATATAATGTTAAAACTTACCTCTCTATCAAGAAGCATTAACATAATTAAAAAAGTACTTTTAAAGAAATTAATCTCTGTATCTACCTTAATAGATTCATTTAATAAGCTTTCGATTATTCCAGGCCTAGCCATTGAATTCAATACTTTTCTATATCCTCCTTGAATATCATGAACTAAATCTAGTTTCATTTTTATTCCCTCCTTTAAACATCCATAGTGCTAAAATCGACCTTAGTTTCTAAAATCTTTTTTGTTTCTATTTTTTCTTTTTCTTTAATCAACTCTTCCTCTTTAAGTAAAAGTTCTTCCCATTCTCTTATCTCTTCTAAATTTCCTTTATATGCTCCATCTATAATAGCTAAATTATTTGCTAATTCATATTCATCTCCAGCTACAATTCCAAGTCCTAAGGATCCATTTACATATACTTTAGCTTCAGTGACTAGAACTTCACCTAAATAAAACAACTCCCTTTTAGCTGTTTCCCTCATTTTTATCATTACTAAACCATTATTAGGATCTTCAATTGATTTAACCTCATATTTATTTTTAATATCCTCTGCTAACTTTTTAGCTAAACATTTATTGCCTCTAATTAAGATTTCTGTTCTTCTGCGTCTATTCATAATCTCTCCTCCTTACAATTTGAATTATATCTTGGTGCCAAGTTAAGTGATGATAAAACAATGTTAAGAAAGTTAAATTAAGTTTAATTCCTAAAAATAAAAAATAGATCTATGAAATTAAGATTTTTATCCTAATTTCATAGATCTATTTTAAATAAGTAATATTTATTGAATTTCGTATTTAAATCTGTCTCCACGATATAATATTTCTGTATATTCCAAAACTATGCCTTTTTCTTCATCTTTACAATTAGTTTCTAATTTCACCACTGGAACAAGTTCGCCACATTTTAAGTAGTTCCTTTCTTCTGATGTTGGATATGAAATCAATAAAGCACTTTTTTCTGTTAAATACTTAGTAAATCCTTTATTTCTATAGTATTCAAACATTGATTTAATATTTTTTCCTTCTTCATCTATAAATTCAAATGTTTTTTTAGAAACATATGAAATATGTATTGCTATTGGTTCTCCATTTACTATTCTAAGACGTCCTATTTTATATATTTCATCTTCTTTATCCGCACTCATTTCTCTATAAATTCTTTCGTTATATTTTATTTTTTCACAGAATATATTTTTACTTTCTAAATCATATCCTTGTTCACTGATCTTTTTAGTAAAACTTTCATTTCCTGATAAAACTAGCGCTATATTTTCATTTCTATTTTTTACAAATCGCCCTCTTCCTTGCAGAGAATATACATACCCCATCTGTTCCAATCTTTCATAAACACGTCTAATTTTTATTCTTGGTACAGAATACTTTTCTGAAAGTTCATTATCTGAAGGTAATTTATCATTTACAATGTATTTACCCTCATTTATACGCAACAATAATTCATCCATTATTTTACTTTCTATGGTTACATTATTATTATTCAATTCCATTCTCCTTTATTTGTCATCTCATTTTATTTTATCACAAATAGAAAGCACTCAATTAAACTCCAATTTAAAATTTTTACAATACAAACAAATATTTATTATATTTTCTATTTCAAATATTTTAACAATCCAATTGCATTAAATTAGGAACAAACTTTTCTTTATATCATATAATACTTTCATAAATAGTAAATTTTTACATTGACTTTTTCCTATTTTTAAATTATATTAGTATAAAATATGTTTTATATTAAAGGGGAGTAGTTATAAATATAACGTCAACAACCGCGGCTGCTATTTTGTAGTCTGGTGTTATATACCCTGGTGGTAACGAGACTTTTAATATAACTTCAAAATATTTTGAAGTTATATTAAAGGTCTTTTTTTATTGTTATTTATCTTAAAAGATCTTTATTGAACTTATAATATTTTGGCTATAATTCAAACTTAGAAAACTAAATTTTATTTAAATTGAAAGGATGATTGTTATGAGCAAATATTTTTGTAAAACCACGGAAGATTCTTTAAAAGAATTCAATGTCACTTTAGAGGGGCTAAGTACTAGTAAAGCTACAGAAATAATATCAACAGTTGGTGAAAATATTCTAAATGAAAAAAAGAAGAAGAGTATATTTTCAGTCTTTGTTGATCAATTTAAAGATTTCTTAGTAGTTATATTAATTATTGCTGCTATTATTTCAATGGCAACAGGCAATATTGAAAGTACCATAGTAATCTTAGCTGTTATAACTATGAATTCAATTTTAGGAACTGTTCAATATGTAAAAGCTGAACAATCCTTAGATAGTTTAAAAGCACTATCAGCTCCTAGCGCTAAAGTTATTAGAGATGGAATAAAAATAGAAATTCAATCAAAAGATGTTGTCCCGGGAGATATACTTTTGCTTGAGGCTGGAGATTTAGTCGTTGCAGATGGTAGAATTCTAGAAAATTTTTCTCTTAAAGTTAATGAAAGTTCATTAACTGGTGAATCTGAAAGTGTTGATAAATTCTGTGAAGTTATTGACAAAGATGAAGTTGCTTTAGGAGATCAAAAGAATATGGTATTTTCAAGTTCATTAGTAACTTATGGTAGAGCTACTGTTTTAGTAACTAATACTGGTATGAATACTGAACTTGGTAAAATTGCTACTCTTATGGAATCTACTCAAGAAAAAAGCACTCCACTTCAAGTTTCTTTAGATGACTTTTCTAAAAAACTTGCTTTTGGAATAATAGGAATATGTATTATTGTATTTGGCCTAAGTATTTATAGAGGCACTGGATTACTTGATTCATTAATGTTTGCTGTTGCTCTAGCTGTTGCTGCAATTCCAGAAGCTCTTAGTTCAATCGTTACTATTGTACTAGCTATAGGTACTCAAACAATGGCAAAAGAACACGCTATTATAAAAAAACTTAAGGCTGTTGAAGGTCTAGGCTGTGTATCTGTAATTTGTTCTGATAAAACTGGTACATTAACTCAAAATAAAATGACTGTTAAGAAAGTCTTTGTTGACAATAAACTAATGGATTGCGATAAATTGGATTTAAAAAGTCCACTTACAAATCTTCTTGTAACAAGCTCTATTCTTTGTAATGATTCAACTTCTATAGATGGTAATGAAATTGGTGATCCAACAGAAGTTGCTTTAATAAATTTAGGACATGACTATTCAATTAATGAGCTTGAATATAGAAATAAATATGAAAGACTAAATGAAATTCCTTTTGATTCTGATAGAAAACTTATGAGTACGGTTAATAAAATAGATGATAAATTCCTTATGATAACTAAAGGTGCTTTAGATGTTCTATTAGACAGGGTAACTTCAATTAAAACTTCAACTGGCATAAGAAGATTCACTAATGAAGATAGAATTCATATTAATAATGCTAACAAAGAATTATCATCACAAGGCTTAAGAGTTCTTTCCTTTGCTTACAAAGAACTTGACGAAAATAAAGAAATTACCTTAGAAGACGAAAATGGTTTTACTTTCTTAGGCTTAATTTCAATGATAGATCCTCCAAGAGAAGAGTCTAAAGCCGCTGTTGCAGATTGTATAAAAGCTTCTATAAAACCAATTATGATTACTGGCGATCACAAGATTACTGCATCTGCTATTGCAAAAGAAATTGGGATTTTACAAGAAGGCGATTTAGCTGTTGAAGGATTAGAACTTGATAAGATGTCTGATGAAGAACTTAATTCTAAATTAAAACATATTTCTGTTTATGCTAGAGTTTCACCTGAACATAAAATCAGAATTGTTAATGCATGGCAAAGCCAAGGTAATATTGTTGCCATGACAGGTGATGGTGTTAATGATGCTCCTGCTTTAAAACAGGCTGATATTGGTATTGCTATGGGTATTACAGGTACTGAGGTATCTAAAGATGCAGCATCAATGATACTTACAGATGATAACTTTGCAACTATTGTCAAGTCAGTAACTAATGGTAGAAACATATATGCTAATATTAAAAACTCAATAAAATTCCTGCTTTCAGGTAACATGTCAGGAATATTATCAGTACTTTATGCTTCATTAATGGCTCTACCTGTACCATTTGCAGCAGTTCACCTATTATTTATAAATTTACTAACTGATAGCTTACCTGCAATTGCCATTGGTATGGAAAAATCTAAAAAAGACGTCTTAAGAGATAAGCCTAGAAGCAGTAAAGAATCTATACTAACAAAAGATTTCTTAATTGATATATGCTTTGAAGGCTTAATTATTGGAATATTTACTATGGGCTCATACCATATTGGTTTAGCTACTGGCAGTAATGGTACAGCTATGACAATGGCTTTTAGTACACTATGTTTAGCAAGATTATTCCACGGATTTAACTGTAGAGGAAAAAAGTCAGTATTTTCACTGGGATTATTCAGTAATAAATTTAGCTGGATTGCTTTTGGAATAGGTCTTGTTCTTGTAAATGCAGTTTTACTTATACCAGGACTTCAAAATTTATTTGAAATAACTCCTCTTCCAAATAGTGATATATTACTAATACACTTATTTGCATTCATCCCAACTTTACTAATACAAATAATTAAAATAATTAGAGATTTTATTGAAGATAAGAATGAAGTAAGGTTAGATAAAGTAGAAGACGATTCTAGCGAAAAGGTAGCATAAATTTAAAGCTGTTATACAATATATAAAATTAATTGTATAACAGCTTTTCTAATTTTAAAGGAATGTTATATTAACTTCTTGAAATATATTATTTTAATATCCTAGTACTTCCTTACCCTTTATAAGATTAATTGCCGAGCTTGTTCCTATTCTATCACAACCCTCATTTATGAACATCTCAAGATCTTCCACTGTTTTAACTCCACCTGCTGCTTTAATCTTTACATTTTCTCCAATATGCTTCTTAAATAGTTTTACATCTTCAATAGTTGCTCCACCAGTACCAAAACCAGTAGATGTTTTAATATAGTCTGCTCCTGCTTTAGTAACTGCTTTACACATTTCAATCTTCTCTTCTTCAGTTAAATAGCAAGTTTCAATAATTACCTTTAATATTTTATCTCCTACAGCATTTTTTAAAGTTGCAATTTCTTCTGTTACTTTTTCATATAGTCCATTTTTTACATCTGTAATATTGATTACCATATCAATTTCATTTGCACCATCTTTTAATGCTTTCTTTGTTTCTACTAATTTAGCTTCTGTCTCACTGTATCCAAGTGGGAATCCTACAACAGTACAAATATTTATTTTATCACCATACTTTTCATGAATACGTGATATATAACAAGCTGGAATACATACTGATGCAGTATTATATTCTATTGCTTCCTCGCATATTTTCTGAATATCCCCCCATGTTGCAATAGGTTTTAGTAAAGTATGATCTACATGTTTTAAAATTTCTGCTTTGTTCATAAATAACTCCCCTTATTAAATATAATTTTTAATTTAACTAAATCTATAATTTTCACAGAATAAAAGTAATACCACTTAACCGTAATATTATTCTATCTATCTAATTTATTATTTCTTAACTTCTATGGCTTTATTCTATTATCTTTATGTTATATTGTCAACATTATTTTGTTCTAACTTTAACATTTGTTATAAATATTTATATTTTAATTTATTTTTATCTTGTCTAATCACATATAATTAAAGCTTTTGTTTTTACTTATATAAAATGTTATAATGCTAACAAACAATGAATTATAACAATTAACATTTATTTTTTTAAAAGTGGTGATTTATATGAGTAAAAAGTTACAGCGTGCAAATAAAATTATAGAAATATTAAAAGAAAAAAATGGTGCTTCAATTAGAGAACTCGCCTCTATACTAGACGTATCTGAAATGACAATAAGACGTGATTTAGATATTTTAAAGTCAAATAATATTGTTAATAATGTTTATGGTGCAACTATCTATAATCCATTAAACAATATAAAAAAGCTAGATAACTCTTACAATATAGATCATGAAGTTATAAAACATGAGAATGAAAAATTTAAAATAGGAAAAATGGCAGCTAATCTTATAAAACCTGATGATGTTATAATTATTGATGCTGGAACTACTACTGAAAAATTAGCACAAAATATAAGTGATGATTTAAAATTAACTGCTCTACTTTATAATATTAATATTTTAATGGCATTAAAACAAAAGAAAAATATAAGTTTAATTTTCTCTGGTGGATATTTTCATCAAAATACGCAAATGTTTGAAAGCCAAGAAGGCATTGCTTTAATTGAAAATACAAGAGCAACAAAAGTATTTGTTTCTGCTGCAGGAATTCATGAGCAATTAGGTTTAACATGTTCTAACAACTATGAAGTATCAACTAAGCGCGCAATTATAGGTTCTTCTTTAGAAAAAATTTTGCTTGCAGATTCAGAAAAGTTTGGAATAGTTAAATCTTCATATTTCGCTGATTTAAATGAATTTGATATAATTATTACAGATAGTGGTATTTCTAAAGATTGGATTAATCGCATAAACAATTTAGGAATTCGCTTAATCATAGTGTAATTTCTCATACTTTAGGAGGTTTTATGAATAAACTTATTGAAAAAGCAATATCTACCCACAACTTAAATAAAGAAGAACTTTTAGAATTATTAGAAAATGATAAAATTAATAACGAGCTTTTTAAGGCTGCTGATGAAGTTAGAAATAAATATTTAAGTAATTACGTTCATCTAAGAGGTCTAATAGAATTCACTAATATCTGCAAAAGAAACTGTATGTATTGCGGATTAAGAAGAGATAATAATAACCTTAAAAGATATAGATTAACAGAAGAAGAAATCCTAGACTTTGCTGAAAAAGCAGTTAACTATGGCTATAGAACTATTGTTCTTCAAGGTGGCGAAGATGAATATTTTACTAAAGAAAGAATGGTTCGTATAGTTAAAGGAATTAAAAAATTAGGAGTTGCCTTAACTTTAAGCTTAGGTGAAAAAACCTATGAAGAATATAAAGCTTTTAAAGAAGCTGGAGCTGACAGATATTTAATTCGTATAGAAACAACTGATAAAAATTTATATGAAAAAATGGATCCTGGTATGAGTTTTGAAAATAGATTAAACTGTATCAAAAACTTGGGTGACCTAGGTTATGAAGTTGGAACTGGTACTCTAGTTGGACTTCCAGATCAAACTTTAGAATCCTTAGCTAATGACATACTATTTTTCAAAAATATAAATGCAGATATGATAGGAATCGGTCCATTTATTCCAAATGATGATACTCCATTAAAAGATGCTGATGGCGGAAATCTTACATTAGCACTAAAGGTTATGGCTCTAACTCGCTTGTTGCTTCCAGATATAAATATTCCTGCTACAACAGCAATGGAATCATTAACTGAAAACGGTAGAGTTACAGCTCTACAAAGTGGAGCTAATGTCGTAATGCCTAATGTAACAGAAGGAGAATACAGAAAGCTTTATGCACTATATCCAGGTAAAATATGTACCGGAGATACTCCAGCCCATTGTAGAGGCTGCATAAGTGGTAAAATAACAGGTATAGGAAGAATAGTTTCAGATGGTTTTGGATTTAGAGCAAATCAGAATATAAACGCACATGATAAAGAAGATGGTTTAAACAAAATTACTCCTAGAATTACGAATATACGTATTATTCAATAGATAAAATAATTTAGATTAGTCTAATATTCAAAAAGAGCAATCTTAAAATAGAAATAATATTTCTATTTTAAGATTGCTTATTTTTTAAATCTATTTTTTAAAAATCTTTATAATATATAAAGTTTTCTCCAAAAGATTTTAGTGGAATTTTAAATTCTGGAAATCCAGCAACATATGGAGCTATTTCATAAAGCTGATAATATATAACTAAGTCATCATTATCTATATAAAAACTTTGATTATCATTTATCCCTTTAAATTCTTCTCCTGAATTAAAATAATTTTCTGGATTCTTACTTATTTGATTCTTTATCTCTTTATTTATTAATTCTTTATAATTATATCCATTAATAAATAAGCCCTTTAGAGAAACTAATTCTTCCTTTTCTTTATCTATTGTATAGGATGTTTTGTATGTCATTCCATGTGCTCCGCCTAAATATTCATAATAGTCATTATACATACTTATAATGGATTTTGAATTAGCAGTAGATGTATATTTTGAGTAAACTTCATATGGGAATGTTGGATTTCCTTGCCCAGGCTTGTCGAAATATTCTTTTGCTATTTTTTCAGCTTCGTTTACTTTAGGCATTATATCATTATTAATTGTATCATTTATCAAATTTATCTTTTTTAATTCGTTACCTCCCATTAATTGAGGTATTTTTACATCTTCTTTTAGGTAATCTAAGTTTTTTACTATAGACTTTTCCCCAACTTGAATTTGGTTTTCATTAATAATTTCACTAGTTGTTAACAATTGTTGTGGATAACCTGTACATAACATTGAACTTATGACCATTACTCCTGCTATGTTTGTTATAATACTCATTTAAATCACTCCTTTACTTATACTTTTTACGAGGAAATATTCTATATATCCACATATACCACATGTAAAATTATGTATATTAACATATTTATAACATCTTATCCACAGCCACATGTGGATAATGTTAATAAGTTGTACTATTTTCTTTTGTGATATACTTTTTCCTTAATTATTATCATAACTATATGATAACCAAATAATAATTCTTATATTAAAAATCTTATTTTCTATAATTTAATTTTAATACTTTAATTAAAGTAATTGATTACAAATTTCTTTCATTTTTCATATTTAATCTAATTTTCATAGATTTTATGTTATTTTAGGATATAATATAAAATGATAACCTGGAGGTGACTTATAATATGGATAAAAATAATATTTTAAAAAATAGAAAATTATTAATTGTCATAGCTGTGATTTTAGTTTTATCATTATGTGGATATCTAATTTATTCTTCTAAACTTTCAAGCAAGCCTGATTCATCTTCTAATAACATGAATTCATCTGAATCATCATCAATAGAATCTTCAGAATCAGGAAATAATACTGAAAATTCTCAACCTAATAAAAAAGATCCATTTGATGGAGCTCCTGTAATCAATACTAATATTGGAGTGCCAGTTATTTATTATCATTCTGTTAGACCATCTTCTGACAATGAAGTTACTATAACTCCTCAAATGTTAAGAAATCAACTTAAATACATAAAAGATTCTGGCTATACAACATTAACTATGAGTGAACTTAATGATTATTTATTAAATAATTCTCCTATTCCAGAGAAAAGCATATTAATTACTTTTGATGATGGATATATGGATAATTATAACAATGCTTTTCCTATACTAAAAGACCTTGGAATTAAAGCAACTATATTTACAATCACCTTCGAATTAGATGGTGAATATTATCTTTCAAAAGAAGCCCTAAAAGAAATGTCTGATTATGGTATTGATATACAAAGTCATACTGTGGGCCATCCTGAACTTGATACAATGACCTATGAAGAACAAGTAGCAGAATTTAAAGAGTCTAAAGAAACTATAGAATCTATAACTGGAAAGCCTGTAATAGCTATTGCTTATCCTTATGGTAAATATAATGATGATAGTCTTAAAGCGGTAAAAGAAGCTGGTTACTCTTTAGGCTTTACTACAGATAGAGGGCTTGCAGATAGAGATGATAATCCCCTAAAATTAGATCGCATATATATTAATTCTGAATATAGCATGGATACATTTAAAGATGTTCTATTAAATACATCTAAATAATTTAAAGATTTTCTATATAAAGAAATAGAGTCATGCATTCTTAGTAAGAGCATAACTCTATTTTCTTCAATCATCCTTGCATAAAATTTTTTGTGGATTAAACTCTGAATTTAGGATTTTGTTTCACCTTTATTTTCTGGTATATATGTTGGTAGTTTATGTTGATTACCTGAATTATTTATAAGAACAGGTATTTTATTTTCACTTATAAATTTATTAGTTTCTGAAAATTTTCCATATTTGAGCGGCTTCCCTGTTATTGTAACTAATGTCTTTTTAGTCAAATCCAACATTTCATTGTCTATTGCATATTTTAATACCTCTGTCACTGCATCATCAACATCCTTGTTCAAAACATTTATATTAGATATCATGAGTTTTCCTTTATCAGTGGGAGAATATATATATATAACTTTATCAAAACTATTAACATGCATTTTTATATTTGAAGTTGTTTCTACAACTACTATGCTCTCAGTTCTATTGTATTTAATAAATATTCCACATCCAATAAAAAATAATATAAATATAGTAATTGCAATAGGTATTTTGTAATCACTAATACCTTTCTTTTGTTTCCCTTCAGCAATTTCTCCTGCTTTAACCTCTGAATTATTCTTCAATTTTATGAATTCACCTTTAGATGTCAAAATATATACTGAATTTTTTAACGATTTTATTACTATGCCTTTATGGTTTTCTTTTTTCCTACCTTCATTCTTAATGACATCATTTGGCTCTTTTAATTTAATTCTAAAATAATCTTGAATAGCCTTATAATTGGGATTATTTAAAATTATGTAGTATGCTAAAATATAATCTCTCCATCTTTCTAAAAAAATTGATTTCATTCTAGTTTTTTTAGCCAGCTTAGATATAGGTAATGCCTTCTTATTATTTACTAGTCTAGATAATTCTTCATCCTCACTCATATAATAAGCTACATTTAATGCTACATTTCTCTCATTCTCATTAAGTTTAAAATCAACTAAATCTTTAACTATAACATTGTATAAATGTAACTCGCTTAAAAATAAATTTATCTGTTTACTTCTGCTTTTTTCAGCAACATCTCCTACTATTACCATTGATGGCATAGATGTAAAAATGTATTTATTTTTATTAAAATTTTTATTTTCCATATTAATACCTCTTAAAAATCTTAAAGCTTGCTATCAAAATCATATTTTTTTCATATTATATTATTATATCATACAAACTAATATAGATATAAACTTTAAAATACATTAATAAAAATTAATATTTTGGAGATAGTTATGAAAAATAAAATTATTTATGTAGACTTTAGAAAAAAACGTAAAACAACATTTTTTTACTTTACCATTTGTAGACTTTACTATTTTCTATCAAATAGCTTTTTTACATTAAAATATAACTTTGAAAACAAAAAAAATATAGATGTACCTACTAAAAAGAGAAATTTTAGTTAATACTGTTTCTTATATAATTTATTAACTTATGTTAAAAAAAAAAAAAAAGCTAAAATGAGGTGAAATAATGAGAGTTGGAATGGGATATGATGTTCATAAATTGGTTGATAATAGAAAGCTTATTATAGGTGGTGTTGAAATTCCATATGAAAAAGGCCTACTTGGGCATTCAGATGCAGATGTTCTTCTTCATGCAATAATGGATTCGTTGTTAGGGGCTTGTGCTCTTGGTGACATCGGTAAACATTTTCCTGATACAGATGACAAATTTAAAGGAATATCAAGTATTCAATTACTTAAAGAAACTGCTATACTTATTAATAATAAGGGCTATGTTGTAAATAATATTGATGCAACTATAATAGCTCAACGTCCCAAAATGTTACCTCATATTGAAAATATGAGAAAAAATATATCTAATGCTCTTAATATTGATATTGATAGAATAAATATTAAAGCTACTACTGAAGAAGGCCTTGGATTTACTGGTGAAGGACGTGGAATATCCGCTCAAAGCATAGCTTCTGTAGATTTAGCTATATAGTAATATGTTTAAACTTATTATAAAAATTAAAGGATGAGATAAACCTCATCCTTTTTAATTTATAACTTCTGTAAACATTTTATTAACCTTCATTCTAACTTAAATATTGTCATAGCTTAAAATACTTCTGTTAATTTTTTCAATAGTATTTTTCTAAATCTTTCCCCAACTTGAACGTCTTTATCTCCTAACTCACAGACTTTTCTCCAGTCATCAAGATTCATTCCAATTTTATTTTCGATCTCTTTTTCTGTGCTTGTCATTAGACTTGATGAAATTACAAATTCACCTAATTCTTTAGGTGTTTTAAAAAGCCTCATATATATAAATTCTTTGTTATCTCCCATCCAAGTTTTATTGAATTCATTAATAAATTTCTTTAATTCCATTTCAATTTTATTAGATGGCATATCCCACATTTTATTTAAACGTTCATATTCTTTTATCATCTTAAGTGCAACATCTTTTGTTATTTTTTTACTTTTCTCACCTTCACTGGCTATCTTTTTAACTGAAGTATTGGGAATCTTTGTCACCAACTGGTCTTTTCCATGTATCCATTTATAAAATGCTTCTTGTAAAAAAGAATACTGAAGGTACCCTATTAAGCTTCTCACATTGGGGAAGTAACTCCAAATATTATTTATTCCATTTTTCTTACTAAACATAAGAGTATGGAAATATATACTTTTTTCAGTAGGTGGCTTTTGCATAAACATATGTCCTCTTATAGTATCGTTCTTATCTATAACACTTTCCCAATAATCAAACGAATTATAGTTTTCTCTCACTAAAATCACCTTCCTATGAATATTATATACTATTCTAGTTTGTAATAAAGTATCTACTATTATATATTCTAGTATATAGTATATAATACTCCCTTTTCAAGTTCCATAGACTTTCTTATTTCGATAATATGCTTGCATATTAATGTATTTTAACCATTAAATTCATTATTATTACTTTTTAATTTAATTTTTTAATTTAAACAAAATAAAATGCTTTATCATAATAAAAATTTAATATATAAAGACATTTATTTTTTGATTCTAATATAATATATTAAAATTGATATTTCTTATTACTTAATTTATAATAATATACATAACTTTTAAGGAGGATGAATTATTGTCTTTATGTGAAATATGTAACGCCCCAGCTGATATACATCATATTGTTCACAGAAGCGAAGGTGGATTTGATATAGAAATAAATTATAAATATTTATGTGAATACCATCATCGAGGTAAATATGGTCCTCACCATTCTAAAGAAGTAGATCTTAGGTATAAATTGGATCTGCAAAATAAATTATTTGAAATATTAAAAAAAGATTATTACTCTTTTAAAAGTTTAGCAATAGAATTAAACATCCCAAAAAATACCCTTAAAAGAATAACCAAGAATTTAAAATTGTATAAAGAAGGCTACAAAAAAGAGGATATAATTTTTAAAATTATGGGTGAAAAATTATATTCTGAGGAAATGATTATAGATTTAACCTTAGATAAAATAATTAATAATCTTGATTAATTTATTAATTATTAAATTGTTTTATATTTTAGTAATTGCAATAAATATCTGATAAAATATTGTTTTAGAAATTAATAAGGACTTCCTAAATTATAGGAAGTCCTGTTTATATTCATCAGAAAATTTTAAGGGAATTATTATTCAATAACAGCCATTAACTAAAACTGCTATTGGAGCGGAAGACGGGACTCGAACCCGCAACGTCCACCTTGGGAAGGTGACACTCTACCATTGAGTCACTTCCGCTTAAATATTAGTGCAGATGAAGGGAGTCGAACCCTTACACCGAAAGGCGCTAGATCCTAAGTCTAGTGCGTCTGCCAATTCCGCCACATCTGCATACCAATATTATACATCCATATAACTAAATAAATCAACTATAAATAATTATTTTTGTTATTATTTAACTTATTAATTTATTTTCTAAATTCTCTTCATTTTCTGTCTTTAAAATATCATCAGTAACTTCGTCCAAAATAACAATGTTATTTTTATTTTCTTCTATTAATTCTAAACAACTTTTAAAATTGTCTTTATCTACATTTTCTTCATCATTTATTTTAAACTTAGAAACTTTATTCATTAAAGTATCAGCTTTATTTAATAATATATCTGAACTTTTACTAACATCATCTCCAAGTTTATTAAGATTAATCGAAGATAAAGTTATTTGATCTATTGATGCTGATGTATTTATTATTGTGCTTGAGAGTTCATCAACAGTTCCTATAATTAAATTCTTATTGTGTGTAATATCTTCAAAAGCACTATCAATATTTGAAACTTTAGGGGCTATCTCTTGAACCAAAACAGAAATTTCAGCAAATGAATTTAGTGCTTCATATACTGTATTTCTTTGATTTTCAAGATTTATCTCCATATTTTGAGATTCAATTATTATTTCATTAGATGTATTCATTAAATTTTTAATTATTTTATAAATATTTTGTGCAGAGCACTTACTTTCTTCCGCAAGCTTCCTAATTTCTAAAGCTACAACATTAAAACCTCTTCCTGCTTCCCCTGCTCTAGCTGCTTCTATAGCTGCATTTAATGCTAATAAATTAGTTTGTTCCGCTATTTCATTTATAATATCAGTAATCCTATTTACAGTTCTCATTTCTTCCTCAATTAATTCTATTTTTTCAGAGAACCGTTCAAAACTTTCATTAACATCACATATTCCATCATTTAGATTTTCAATATTATTATTTCCAATTAATGATTTATCTCTAACCGTACAAACACGTCTATTTATAGAATTAACATTACTTTTAACTACATCAAATTTATCACTAAATGTATTTAAACTAGAAAGTATTTGTTTAAAATCATTGCTTTGCTTATTTGTACTGCTAGCAACTTTTCCTATTGAATCTGATATTTCCTCTGTAAGCATAGCAAGTTCTGATGATATTTCATTTAATGACGCTGAGCTTTCTCTAACCCCATTAGTATTTTCTTTAACAGATTTTATCATATTACCTACTGAATTTTTAGCCTCACTTACACTTTCACAAATCTTACTAATTTCATCATTTGCCCTAAGATATTTGCTTTCAATCTTACTTTTGAAATCTCCTTGAGCTATGCTATCTACATAAGCTTTAGATTTTAGTAATCTGTTAGTTATTTTCAATATAAAGACTATCATTACAATACATATTAGACATATCATAACTACTGTAACTACCATACTTACAATTCCTAAGCTATTTAAAGCTTTTAGTAAATCCTCTTGTTCAACTATAATTCCAATAGAAAGACCAGTTCTACCTATTGGGCTATATGATATATATTTTGTTTTATTTTGATATTTATATTTACCTATTCCAGGCTTGTCTCCAATAATCATATTTTTTCCTATATTATTTAAAGCATCTATAGATTCGGAATCTGATTTCATATCAGTTATATTAGCATTATTATTGATTAATCCATCATCTTTTGCGACTATAAAATTACCATAACTATCTACTATTATTGGGGTTCCTGTCTCTAAAAATTTTATTTCATCAGTTATAGATAAAAAATCCTCACAATTTTTAACAGATGTAATTACTCCAATTACTTTTCCTAAATTATTTTTAATAGGTACTGAATAAGATATGACTTTCTTTCTTGTGTTTGGATCAATATATGGATTAGATATAGAATTTTCTCCTCCTATAGCTTTTATAAACCCTTGAGTAGTTCTTATACTCTTTTTATTATATAAAGTATTTATTGAATTTCCTTCTTCATCACTTATAAATAGTTCCATTTGCCCAAGTGTTTTTAATGCTGGCTTCATAATTTCTATTTTATTTTCTAAAGATATGTTTTCATCCATTATTATAGGATTACTTGCAATTACTTCAAGATTCTTAATTTCACTTTTTATTTTATCTTCTGATTTACTTGCTGAAACTTTAGTCATTTCTAACATTATATTCAAATTACTTTCTCTTAAGGATTCACTAGCAAATTTATAGCCTAGACCTGATAAAATTATAAAAGAAATTAACAAACTTGGTATTAAAAATGTCAATATTTTAGCTTTAATACTTATAAATTTTTTACTCATTTTCTTCCTCCTTACATGAAATATGTAGAAAATTACATTTTCATATATTTCCATATTAAACTTTAATGATAAATTTATTATTAAAGTAGTATTAAGATTAGGTTAAATAAATAATGCTTATTAAAATCACTATGTAGATTTAAATAGTTATATGAAGAATATGTCTATTCAGATTTATATTAATAAAATATCTTAAATATTTTATTGACAGAAAAAAATCAAATAGATATAATTAAAAATAATATAAGTAAATGCGTTGATGAGGACAGTAAACTAAAAGCTTATTTTTTCAGAGAGAGAATATACTGGTGTGATTATTCTTAAATAAATTTAGTTGAAAACCACCTCTGAGTGACTCTAATAAAGTCCGTTATTATCACGTTACGATAACTTTGAGTGACCTTTATAGATATAAAGTTTTATTTCTATTATCTGTTTAGGTAATTAGAGTGGAACCACGAATTTATACTTCGTCTCTATGTTTTGGAGATGAAGTTTTTTATTTTAAAATGATTATATTGATATATGGAAGGAAGTTTTAGAAATGATAAAAGTAACTTTAAAAGATGGCTCTGTTAAAGAGTTTGAATCTGGATTATCAGTTTATGAAATTGCTAAATCAATTAGTGAAGGTTTAGCTAGAAATGCTTATTGTGGCATAGTTAATGGAAAAGTCTGTGATCTTAGAAAAGAAATTAATGACGATGTTGAATTAAGTATTTGTACTTTTGATTCTCAAGAAGGTAAGGATGCTGTAAGACATAGTGTGTCGCATGTTTTAGCTTATGCTGTTAAAAGATTATTCCCTGAAACAAAATTAGCTATAGGGCCTTCTATTTCTAATGGATTCTATTATGATTTTGAAAAAGAAACTGCATTTACTACTCAAGACTTAGAAAAACTTGAAGCTGAAATGCAAAAAATAATCAAAGAAAATCCTGAAATAACAAGATTTGAGCTTCCAAGAAATGAAGCTTTAGAATTAATGAAAGATGAACCTTATAAGGTAGAATTAATTAATGATCTTCCTGAAGATGAAGTAATTTCATTCTATAAAATAGGTGATTTCACTGATCTTTGTGCTGGTCCTCACGTTATGTCATTAAAACCAATAAAAGCAATCAAACTTACTAGAAGTGCTGGAGCTTATTGGAAAGGTGACGAAAAAAATAAGATGCTTACAAGAATCTATGGAACTGCATTTCTAAAAAAATCAGATCTTGATACATTCTTAGAAGCTTTAGAAGAAGCTAAAAAAAGAGATCACAACAAACTAGGTAGAGAACTAAAATTATTTACTACTGATGAAAAAATAGGTCAAGGTCTTCCTTTATTAATGCCAAAGGGAGCTAAAATAGTTCAGCTCCTTCAAAGATGGGTTGAAGATGAAGAAGAAAAAAGAGGTTATGTTTTAACTAAGACTCCATTTATGGCTAAGAGTGATTTATATAAAGTATCTGGTCACTGGGATCATTACAAAGATGGGATGTTTGTATTAGGTGAAGAAGGCAAAGATGATGAAGTATTTGCTTTAAGACCTATGACTTGCCCATTCCAATATACTATATACAATGCTGAACAACACAGTTATAGAGATTTACCAATTAGATATGGTGAAACTTCTACTTTATTTAGAAATGAAGCATCTGGTGAAATGCATGGTCTTATAAGAGTTAGACAATTCACTTTAGCGGATGGTCATTTAATAGTTACTCCTGAGCAATTAGAAGATGAATTCAAGGGAGTAGTTGAATTAATAAAATATATAATGGATACTTTAGGAATTTCAGATGATATTAGTTATAGATTCTCAAAATGGGATCCAAACAATACTGAAAAGTATATAAATGATCCAGAAGCTTGGAATAAAACTCAAGATATAATGAGAACTATTTTAGATCATTTAGGTATTGATTATGTAGAAGCAGATGATGAAGCTGCCTTCTATGGTCCAAAACTTGATATTCAATTTAAGAATGTTCATGGTAAAGAAGATACAATCATCACAGTTCAGATAGACTTTGCTTTAGCTGAAAGATTTGATATGACTTATATTGATAAAAATGGTGAAAAGAAACGTCCTTACATCATTCATAGATCATCAATTGGCTGCTATGAAAGAACTTTAGCTATGCTTATAGAAAAATATGCTGGTGCATTCCCAACATGGCTTGCCCCTGTTCAAGCAAAAGTATTACCAATATCTGATAAGTATAATGATTATGCTGATTCCGTTGTTAGAGCATTAAGAGATAAAGGTATTAGAATCGAAGGAGATTATAGAGCTGAAAAAATTGGTTATAAGATTAGAGAAGCTAGACTTGAAAGAACTCCTTATATATTAGTAGTTGGTGAAAAGGAAGCTGCAAACAATGAAGTTTCTGTTAGAAGCAGAAAGAATGATGATGAAGGTGCTATTAAGTTAGATGTATTCATAGAAAGACTACTAAAAGAAATAGCTAACAAGGAACGATAAACTTTAACTGAAGGCTAGATTTGTGTAAATAAATCTAATACTTATATATAAAAAGAGAATTCATAAATTTGAATTCTCTTTTTTATAACTTTACTATTAAACTTCTAAATTTGTTCCAACGCCTGTTTTACATCTTCTAATATATCATCAATATTTTCAAGACCAACTGATAATCTAACAAGCCCTGGTGTAATTCCAGCTGCTACAAGTTGTTCATCTGTAAGTTGACGATGGGTAGAACTTGCTGGGTGAAGTACACATGTACGAATATCTGCAACATGTACTACATTTTCAGCTAATTTCAAACTATCCATAAATCTAATTGCATTTTTACGATCTCCTTTAATAGAGAATGATATAACTCCACTTGATCCTTTAGATAAATACTTTTTAGCTAAATCATAATATTTATTTCCTTTAACTGTTGGATAATTCACAAATTCAACCTTATCATTATTTGCTAAAAATTCAGCCACTATTTCTGCATTTCTACAGTGTTTCTCTATTCTAACAGGAAGTGTTTCAAGTCCCAAATTTAAAAGAAACGCAGCATTTGCACTTGGATAAGATCCTAAATCCCTCATTAATTGTACTCGTGCTTTTGTAATATATGCAGTCTTTCCAAATTGTTCATTATATACTACTCCATGATAAGATTCATCAGGCTCAGTAAATTCCTTAAACTTTCCATTAGCCCAGTCAAAATTTCCACTATCAACAATTACACCTCCAAGTTGAACAGCATGTCCATCCATATACTTACTTGTAGAATGAACTACTATATCTGCCCCATATTCTATTGGCCTACAAAGAATAGGTGTCGCGAATGTATTGTCAATAATAAGTGGTACATTATTCTTATGTGCAATTTTAGCAAACCTTTCAATATCTAAAATTGCTATTGCTGGATTAGCGATAGTCTCTCCAAATACAACTTTTGTATTTGGCTTAAATGCTTTCTGTATTTCTTCTTCTGAAGCATCAGCATCAACAAATGTGCACTCTATGCCAAACTTTTTAAGAGTTACAGCAAAAAGATTTATTGTACCTCCATATATTGTAGATGCACTTACAATATGATCTCCAGCACTAAGAATATTTAATATACTTATTAATGATGCTGATTGCCCTGAAGTTGTACAAAGTGCTCCAACTCCACCTTCTAATGATGCTATTTTTTCCTCTACTGCTGCTACAGTTGGGTTAGAAATACGTGAATACATATGTCCATCTGCTGTCAAATCAAATAACTTTCCTATTGATTCTGTATTATCATATCTATACGTAGTACTTTGGTAAATTGGTAATGCTACTGGTTCACCATTCTTTGGTTTATATCCTTCATGTAAGCATTTTGTCTCAATGTTCATAATATATAGCCCTCCTAAAAATGTTAATTTATATTTTAACATGTGTAATAAATATTTATAAATAAAAAACTTTTTATTAAAAGTCTTCATTATCTTATGACTTCTCTCACAAAATGTATATTAGTTTTCCTATATTAACTAGCATAACACACTATTTTAATACCAGTACATAAAGTTTAATCTCAATTAATTTTTCAATTCCAATACTCTTCTTCTATATCTGGATACTTTTCTTTTATATTATTTAATTGTTTTTCCAATTCTAATATTTTATTATTTAAATCAGTGTATGACTTGTCATCTATATTGCTTTCTTCATTAACAAGTTTCAAAAATTTATCTATATCATCCATTTTAATTTTTATATCTAAAACCTCTTTGTATTCCTCTTCAAAATACATACTATTTTTTGCTTCTTCTAGTATTAACTCTTCTATATTTCCAAGATTTAATGTTGTAATTATTTTATTTTTATGCTTATCCCATATTTCTTCTGGAAGCATACTATTCACAATGCTTAGTTTATTTCCACCTGTTTTCTCAACATCTTTATTTTTTACTTTGTTATTAAAAATACTATACTTTAAATATGATGGTAAAAATTTAATTTTTTCAGAATTTAATACTGTTTCTTCAAACTCTTTTATTTTATTATTATATTTTTTATTAAGTTCATCACGAGCTTTTGATAATGATTTATTTTTTAATTCTGCTGATTCCTTATCTCCTGATAATATATCCAATTCATCTTTATTCTCTCTATATTCCATATAAAGATCCCTGTATATATGTTGTTTACGCCTCCATAAATCAATTAATTTATCATAATTATTTTGATTAATAGACTTATCATTATCCTTAACGAAATTATCCATTAGAATTATAATGATAAATAACAATAATACATCATTCTGTTGCATTTCAAATTTATTGAATTTAAATTTTCCATCTATTATAAAAATATTTCTTAAAAACATATCAACCTGCTCATTTGATATTATTTTCAAGTCTTTAGATTTTACGATTTTAATTAAAGTTTTTTCCATCATATTTGAAATTCTAACAATGTACTTGTATACCAAGCTATATGTTTCATATTTTTCTAGACTTGCAATAATTGATATAATTGCAAATACATTTTCTGCTATAGCCTGTCTTATTTTTAAATCCGATAAATCTTCTAAATGTAGTTTTTTATATATAACATCCTGTTGTTCTTTATTTAAATTTTTAATATCATAATATATCTCATTTATAAAAGTTTCTTCAAATTTTATATATTTATCTATACAACTATTTTTTAAATTAAGTATCACTTTTTCTATATAATATATTTTTACTATTTCTAATCCTATTCTATTATCTTCACTTACTTTTAATATTTTATATGCTGTATCCCCAATTTCATTAAAAGAATTTATAAAATACTTTCTATTGCCTATATTTTTTATTTCACAATTAGCTAAATTAATAAATCTATAGTACAAAATCAATTGTATTTCTTCATCAGGTATATCCTTTAATTTAATAATATTCCTATTTAAATATTCAAATAACTTCTCTTCATTTTTCTTTAGTAATGAATCGCCAATATTAATTGACAGATTGCCTGCTTCATTTAAGTTTGCCGATAAAATATATAAAATTCTAAGACTTTCTCCTCTCAAATTTAAAAATCCCTTATACAGCTCCTCATATTTAATTTCTCTATTAATCTTATCATTCAATATTTCTCTATATATTGATATACTTTTTTTATTTTCATTTGTATTTGCTGTATACTCCAATAATGTTTCATTAAATATTTTATCTTCCAAGTTAATTTTCATTCTTATATTACTCTTTTGTATTTCCAATATTCTTTTTACTTCACTATCATAAGAAAATTCTATTGTATTTAATATGTCTTTATATTTCTTACTTAAGCTTAATTCATTTTTATATGAGTGCCTTAGCTTTTCTAATTGTTCTTTTATTATCATATCTTTTTGTGATATTGTAGTATCTTGTTCATCCAAACAGGAAATTTTTCTTTTTAATTCTTGATTTTCTATTTCTGCATTAACAAGTCTAACTTCTCTATCATTTATTAAATTTTTAATTTCATCGCACTCTTCTTGTAATTTATTAAAGCTCTTCATATATTCTTCAAGATTCTTTTTTGCATCTTCTATTGTAGCCTTTTGTTCATTTACTCTATTCCTTAAAAGTTCTTCCATTTCTTCTAAATAAGATTTTTCTTTCTTTATAGCAATTATAATGTGGTTCAATTGCAATATATTTTTTGATTTAATATCCTCATTTAATACATTTCTTCTTAAATTATTTATTTGATTATCTTTTAATGAAATATCGTTTCTTATTTTATTCAATTCACTTTCTTTAAAAGTAATAGTAGTAGGAACTCTGAATATGATATTTTCTAATTTAATAGTTAAATTACTCTCAGTCTCCTTAAGATACCATTTGATAACTTCATTCATCATATTAAAAAGTTCAATTGGATGCCTAACTATTTTTTTATCCACATTATGAATATTAGCATTCATTCTTATAATACTTATATATTCACAAATATTTTCCGGAAAACTAAAATTATAACTAAACTTAATATTACGAATTAAAGAATTCATTGGTATGTAGATTTCCATATTATTTTTTTCAGCTATATTCCTTAAAAGTTCTTCAACTATTTTTCTTAATATTATCTTAGATAATTGTCCATATTCATCACATAAATATTCCGCTTTCAATAAGTCACTATAATATTTTTCTATATTAGTTCCTTTTAAATAAAAGAAATTACTCTCACACCTCTCCAATTAAATCCTCCTCGTAAAATAAATTTTACTTATATTTTCGTATATTTTTTAAATTTCTGTTGTACATATAATATTTTCCTTTTCACTTAAAATATAATCTATTGGCATATCCTCTTTATACATAGGGACTTTCTCAACTATTTGCAAATCATAAGCTAAGGCTACCTTTGGTATTCTTTTGTGATTGTCTTTTGTTATCCTTTTTAGATATCTGTCATAAAAGCCTGCTCCATATCCTATTCTCCCACCATTTTTATCAAATGCAACTCCTGGTATTATTATTAAATCTAGTTCATTCGGATCAATAGGTTCATTTTCTAAATTTGGAGATAAAATCCCATAGCTATCTTCGATCAACTCATTTAATGATTTAATTTGTACTGCTTCCATTAGTTTTGTTTTATAATCACTTCTAGGTATGTATATTTTTTTTCCATCATTAAGAGCTTTATTTATTATAATTTTTGTATTTATTTCAGCTCCAAAAGATACATAGATAAATATTTTAGAGACTTCCTTATAATATTCACTTTCATAAAGTTTATTTGCAATTATTCTATCCTTGTTAATTTTTTCTTTATTTTCAATATTATCACGCTTATATAAAATTTCTTTTCTTAAAATCTTTTTATTAAAACTTCTCATTTTCACCTCATATTGCTCACTGCTTTTTATTTTTATTATCTTGTACTAATAGTTAGTATGTTTTAAGTTTATTATATCCCTTATTATTGAAGCTGCTGCATTTACCACTCCTGATGCCCCGCCAATTACTGCTATATCGCCTAATGTATCTGTATAAAATACTAATCCTTTGTTTTTTCCATCAACACTGTAAAGTAAATTATCTTCATGCAAAATTGTTGGCTTAACAGTAATTTTTAATTTGTTATTTTCATAAAAAGCTCTTCCTAACAGTTTTATCTTTCCATTACTATTTTTTGCTTCTTTTATATCTTTTTCAGTCAACTCTGTTATTCCAGTAATATTTACATTATCTAATTTAATATTCTTATTCAAAAGAACATTAGTTATAATTATCATTTTTATGGCAGTATCAACACCATTAACATCTAATTTAGGATTAGTTTCAGCAATTCCTTCTTGCTTAGCAATTTTTAATGCTTCCTCATAGGTTACATTATCTTTACTATCCATCTGCTGCAATATAAAATTACTTGTACCATTTAATATTCCCTCTATAGATAATATATCAGCTCCAGCCATCCCATAAACTCCTGTGCTTATACTTGGAAGAGCTCCTCCAGTTGTACATCCTATTTCTAATGATACTTTATTCATTTCTGCAATTTTTTTAAGTTCTTTATACTTTAACAAGATAGGTCCTTTATTCCCAGTAACCACATTCATTCCTTTTTCTAGAGCATTCTTAATATAACTTAGTCCTGGTTCTCCTGTCACTTCATTTGTTGGAGTTAATTCAACTATTGTATCTGTATCTCCATTGCTTATAATATCTTTAAAGCTTGTTTTATTACTCCATAACTTGTGATCTTTTATATTTTCATAGCTAATAATTTCTTCTAAATCTATTCCATCAGGTGAATATAATCCACCATCACTTTTTATTATATAATTAACAATTATCTTTATATTCTTATTTTCTAAGCTTTCCTTTTTATTATTCAATAAATTAATAAGCGCTTTTCCAACGCCTCCATATCCAATTAATGCAATTTTCATTTTGCCTCCTAAATTTTATAATATACTTATTATAAATTGAATTTATCTAATGATATCTTAGGTTTTTTAAAAGCCACTTCTTTATTTATTTCATATGTATTTTCATCTATAGTAATCTTATAAATATTAGGACATCCTTCTTCTCTCCATTTTTTCATATACTTAGGTGTTGCCTCTATTTCTGTATAATAATTTTCATCATAATAATCCGAAAATTCTAAGTAAGAGAGTATGCTATTTTTATCTATTTTTAATTCATCTTTATTGATATTTTTACATATAGGAATAAAAAATCTTAATGGAACCTCATAGTTATATCTTGAATTTCCTTTTATAATTTTAGATTCCATTAAAGCTCTTTTAAAAATAATATTGTTTTTATCTTCATCACTAATCTTTAGCTTAAAGTTTATTTTCCCTTTTTTATTCTTTTCTAATTTTATTTTAATCATTTGCTCACCATCTATCTGATATGTATATCAATTTGTCACTTTAATTTTATTATATATTGAAAATAAAACTATCTTTGATAAGTATTTCACCATAATTTACATTGAAATTAATACAATACTCTTATTTTAATCTCCTATTATATTTTATCATGGTATATATAAAATTAAAATTAAACAGAAATAATTAAAACTTATTCAAAAAATAAAAGCTAGAGAAATTTTAATTTTCCCTAGCCTTACTTTTTTTAACTTTACACAAATGCTAATCTATTCTTCTATACTCATAGCTACTACTGGAAGCCCAAGTAGTAATCCACCACCTATTATATTTCCAATTGTAACCCAAAGTAAGTTTCTCGCCATTAAGCTAATCGGAAATCCTCCAACTGCAAATTGCGCTATAGAGAAGACTCCCATATTGGCAATACTATGCTCAAATCCTGCAAGAATAAATGCAAATACACACCAAAACATCATTACCATTTTTCCACTTTCAGTTTTCATCTTTACTCCTGATAGATAACCTAAGCAAACAATAAAATTACACAACATACCTCTAATCAACAATTGATATACAGGTAAATTTAATTTAGCTTCTGTAACTGATACAATATAATTTTGTATTATTCCTAAAGATGCTCCACTTTTTATAAATAAATATGATACAATCACTGAACCAATAAAATTTCCTATATAGCTGTAAATCCATACTTTTATAGCCATGCTTAATGTTGTTTTTTTAGTGTACATTCCTACGCTCATAACCAAATTATTTCCAGTAAATAATTCTCCACTTAAGAATACAATTAAAGCTAATGCAAATGAGAATGTTGCTGCCACCAATACCTTAGAAACTTCTGGATATTTAGGATAAAGAATCGCCCCTAATGTATAGGATAATATTATTGCCACTATTACATAAAATCCTGTCATGATTGCTCTTATCATATACTTTCCTGGATTTTCATTTGCATTTTTATATTTTTTTACTGCTGACTGACTAAGAACATCTACGTCACTAATATACATCTTTTTTCTCCTCTTCTGTCATTAAATTTTCTATACGTAATTCTTATAATTAAAATCAATTATCACCTTATTGATAATAATTATTAAAATCTTCATATTATAATATATCATATTTTTAGTATATGTAATAATAAAATTAAATTTATTTAATAAAATTTCTTTTTTTCAAGTCTTATATTGTATATTATTGTATTAATATTTATCTTAATACAATAATTTTCCAGATTATATTGTTTAAAATTATATTTTATTTTAATATAGTTTTTACTTATAAATATAATTTATACACTATTTTCTACATGTATTTATATATTAATGATAAACAAATACTATTAATTATATAAAGGAGTTTGAAATGACTGATATGAGCAAAGTAGATAGAGATATAAACGAATCAGATTCTCGTTTTAATGATTTATTTAATAATTGGGCTGATAATTATGATGAAACAGTATCACTTAGTGATGGTGAATATAAAGAAGTATTTATAAATTATAATGAAATCTTAAATGAAACTATTTATAATATTCAAAAAAATAAAGGTGCTAAAGTAATTGATATTGGTTCTGGCACTGGTAATTTAACTAAGATTGCATTTGATTTCGGATATGATGTAATTGGAATTGAACCTAATAATAAGATGCTTAATATTGCTAAAACTAAATTTCCCTTTATATCCTTTGTAAATGGATCCTTTCTCTCCTTGCCATTTTCTGAAAATAGTATTGATGCTATTATTACAAGCTATGCATTTCATCATTTAACTGATGAAGAAAAATTACTAGCTATTAAATTATTCAAAGATAAACTGAAAAATGATGGTTCTGTGATCATTGCAGATACTATGTATTATCAAGATTCAACTAAAACCGATTTAATAAAAGATGCTTATGAAAAAGGTTATTTTTCCCTTGCAAATGATTTAGAAACAGAATTCTATACAACACACAAAGTATTTACTGATTTATTCAAAAGCGAAGGTTTTAATGTAAGTTACAAACAAATGAATAAATTTGTTTGGATATTAATTGCAAATTTAAAATAGTATTATTAATTATAAATATATAATTAGTCCTTGTTCATGTAGTAAAATATAATAAACTAATCTATTTATATGAGGAGGACTATCCTTGAATTTTAAAATAACATTATTAAAAAAAGAAAATTATAGACCTACATTTTGGTCAGGAGGAATGGCTAAGGAATTAACTACTTATCCAATCAACTCTGATTATGCCAGTAGGAATTTCTTATGGAGACTTGGAGTTGCTAAAATAGATATAGACAAATCTGAATTCAGCTCTCTTCCTGGAGTATCGAGAAATTTAATGGTAACTGAAGGCTCTATAACACTTATGCATAAAGATAAGTATACAAAAGAGCTTACTGAATTTAATCAAGATAATTTTATAGGGGATTGGCATACTACAACCAACGGAAAAGCTTCCGTTTTCAATTTAATGACTAGAGAAAATTATAGTGGAACCTTAAAGGTTTTAGATGTTCTGTCTATGAACAATATAGAGTTTGTCCCATTAGATATAAGAGATAAAAAATTAACTACTATTTGTTTATATCCTATATTCGGAAGTTTTAAAGTAAACCTTAATGGTGACTATTATAATATTGAAGAAAATGATTTATTAGTTGTAAACTGCACTCTTAATACCTCTATTACTAATTTAACTTTAGAAAATACCACCAATAAAAATACAAAAGTAATAGTAAGTTCAATTTATTACTCATAAAAAACTACATATTACAACTAAGTCACATTTTATGGAAGTTAACTGAGCAAAAAGAAAAAACAATAACTAATTGTTCAATAATTATTTCACAATTAGTTATTATTTTTTTATAAAGTATAGTTATTTAAATTTATGCTGTTGAATATATGAATTTTTATAAAATGCATAAGCAAGTTGCATACACATTAAGCACCAAATAACTGGTTCACATATAATTACTCCAAAGTATTTAAGAGTTGGAATTAACAATAAAACAAATACTACTTTTCCAAAAAACTCAATAACACTAGAAACTAATGGAATAAGTTTTTGTCCTAATCCTTGTAATGAGTATCTTAAATTTAGCAATATACCTAACACCCCATAAAACGGTGCATTTATCATTAAATATTTTGCTCCATTTTCAATAACCACACTTTCATTAGAGCCTGATAATATCTTTACAAGTATTGATGATGAGAAAAAAAGTATTATTGATATTATAACTGCCCAGGAAACCGCTAATATATTAGCATATCTCACTCCCTGCCTAATTCTATGTCCTTGATCAGCTCCTTTATTTTGAGAAACAAATGTTGAAAGTGCCAATGCTATAGTCGCACCAGGCATCATACAAAAACTATTAAGTTTACGTGCTGCTGTATGTCCAGCAATAATCAAATACCCCAAATTATTAATAGCTACTTGTAATATAACAGTACCTGTAGATACTATAGATAACATAAATCCCATAGAAAGTCCTTGTCCTAATAATTCCTTATATAAATTTTTATCAAAAGTAAAATGTTCTTTTGAAGGAATAAGTATTGGACACTTTTTATATATGTATATAATACATAATATTCCTGAAATACCTTGTGAAATAACAGTTGCAATGGCTGCTCCCTTAATTCCCATATTAAATTGCGTAATAAATAATATGTCTAAACCTATGTTTAAAGCTGAAGATATAATAAGAAATACTAGTGGCATAACACTATTTCCTATTGATCTTAATAATCCAGCACATAAATTATAAATAAACATAACACCTACAAATAAAGTAACTGTGTAAATGTATGAATAAGATTCTTGTATAATATTTTCTGGTGTATTTAATACCTTCAATAATGGAAATAAAAATAATTGAGATATTATCATAATTACAACTGTAACAAAAATCCCTATGACAACAGATCCAGCTACAGATTTCTTTAACAGCTCTTTATCATTTGATCCATAGCTTCTTGCAGTTACTATACTTAATCCATTACCTATACCTAATGCAAAACCTACTAGTAATTCATATATAGCTGAACAAGCTCCAATAGCAGCTAGTGATGTATCTCCCAAAAAATTTCCTACAATCATTGTATCCATTGTATTATATAATTGTTGAAATACATTTGATATAAAAAGCGGTATTGCAAAAATTATTAATGATTTCAATATATTGCCTTTTATTAAATCAACCTTTAAACTAAACATTTTACCTCCATCTAAATATTAAAAGTAAATCCAAGAAAACATTTACTTTTAATATATATCATTTATATTTAACACTAAGTTATCTCTTTGCTTTCTTCACATATTAAAATATACACCAAATAAATGATAAAATGCAATATAATAGCGAAATATGTATAAAATAAGTAAAAATTTTAATATATGCTTATACAATAATACATAATTTCAAATTTCCATCTATGCTAAAATACACATATTATAATCAATAACAAAAATCATGAATGGATTTTACCTTGCCTCCATTCATGATTACAAAAAATATTTATGTAGTTTTTAAATAAAGTTTAATCAAAATATTAGCTTTAAGCTTAATCTTTCGTAAAAATAAGAACAATATTTTTAAACAAAGATTGATTAAAATATTGTTCTTATTATTTTCTAATGTATTTATTTTTGTAATAAAGTTTGATTAAATTTAATGCATTTAAGCCATTGTATATTCATAATTTGATATTGGAACATCAATATGTGCTCTAGCAACACACACACCATTTTTAACAGCATAACATTCAACAAAATGATTTCCAACAAAATCAGAATGTTCGCTTTGTTCTTGTGAATTTGTAAGCCTTATTTGACCTCTTTCCATATGTCTTGACTTTGCTATGACTCCATTATTTTTTACTTTCCAGTAAATAGAGTATTCACCTGTATTAAAATCTATATCTGTATTACTAATATAAAATTTCAACTGTTTCTCTACTCTAATGTACCTACTTGAATTAAGTAATCTACTTAAAATAGTAAGGAATCTTCCTTTTTCCTTGATATCACAATCAATTTCCAAATCATATCTTATATCAACAGGAAAGAGTTCTTCTATAAACTCTTCTGTAGAATATCCGCTCTGTCTTGAATAAAAACTTGCACAAGACTCATTGCTTTGTGTTTCTTTCTTAGGAAACTTACTTCCAAATATACTCCTAAGCTCCTTATTTATATCATCGTCTTCATCTAAATCTTTTATTTTTTTATAAGCCTTCTCTGCTTTTGTTACAAACTTTCCGTTGTCACAATTGTAAACATGCTGATTACTACCCAATGAAAACCAATATGATTGGTTCTTATCTAATCCTTTTAAATATTTAAATAAAGCCTTTGTCATTTTAAAATAATCATTAAACCCAATATTTCTATAATCATCCTCAGAATTCAAAAAATTATATGTTAACGTATCAATTAAAAGTCCACCAAATTTAAAACCTTGTTTATTCTTCCATGCCCTTAACATATTAGCTATGTAAATAAAATTATTATCAGTGTCATCTGCAGTATTTTTACTTTCTTCTTTTTCCGATAATGGATCTGTATACTTCCAACTTCCTCCGTCATTAGTATCTGGATATTTAAACCTATCATCTGACTGCTTAAACCCTGGAACTAACTCCACAGTATATTTTGTAAAATTAATTACAACAACTTGTCCATCTCCACCAATATCAGTTTTAGGATATTTCTCTTTAAGTACATTTTTTACTTCTTGTAGTAATGCAGATTGCCCATTTCCTGAATAATTATCAAATTGGGTATATTTTTCGCTTGGTAAGTCAAAAAGTAAATCCAAATCACTTACACCCTTTATAGATGTGCCCCTTCCTACAGAACCGACTATATACATATGTGTATCACCATCTGAATCCAAATCATAATAATTTTTATTTAATTTTTTAGCTATTTCCCCAGCTGTAGTTTCCATATTACTAATATTATCAGGCTTTAATTTATCAATAAATGTTTCAAAATCATCTTTTAACGACATAAATTCTCCCCCTCTATGCTAATTACTATTTTTTCTAGCTAGTATAGGTAAAAAGCTATCAATTTCGTCATCTGAATAAGTATTATCTTTTCTTTCTTTTAAATTTTCAGATGCTTTATCAACTGCTTTGCTGCTTGCATCTAAGCAATTATTTTCAATAGTATGCATCTTCACCAGTATCTCATCTCTTTTTGTCAGTAAAGATTTTTCATCATACTTTCCAATCTTTATATCACATAATACAGAAATAATATTATTTCTCAATTCTAATAGTTGTAATGCCGATTTTTTGTGTTGTTTTTGTAGTGTTTTTAAATCATATTCTTTAAAATACGCATTAATAGCCAAAGATACTACTGATATAATTGCTGTTACTACTTTCAACCAGTACTTATCAATAAAAAGCACCCCACATATTCCTGATGTAGTTACTGCAGATAATATAATTTTTAAATTTTTGAAAAAATTATATCTACTCAAATAAATATCAGCTTGTTTTTCTTGAATTTTATGTGTCCATACAACACTTGCAAATATTTGTCTAATCTCACTCTCTGTTATTTCTATTGTTCTGCTCACAATATTCTTCCTCCCAAAAATGAGTCCACTAAGTTTTATACTTGATTTAGGTTTGAATTACTGAAAATTAGGATTAATTATTTAATCCTAATTTTCAGTAATTTGATGTATTTCTTGCTCAACTTGTTGTTCTATCTGTATTGGTGCTAATACATCATATTTATTTAATATATCAGCATACATATTTCCATTATATTTTTTTATTTCTACAGTTATTGCTACTGAAAATCTAACTTTCCTTAAATCCCCTTCATCTCTACTTAATGCACTAATAATTAAAAATGGATTATTAACTCCATCTATTTTCTTCCCATTTGTTTTTCTACTTATAGTATCCCATTTATAATCTAATCTTCTTTGAAGTTCATTTCTTCTTTTTGCAGTATCTCCAATCGGATTTTTACTCTTTTTATACCCTAAAGATTGTAACTCACTTACTAATTCTGGTTGATTGATTATATCTACCTTCACTGCTTTTTCACCTTTTTTAGTAAAAGAAAACATATTAGAGTTTGGGTAAAATGTTTCTTCTATGCATGAATTAGTATATAAATCACTATCTAATGTAGATACATCAGTTAATGTACAGATTGTCCAACTAAAATTAATATTTCCTGATTGATTTAAAATATTTGGTAATGGTATAGGTAATTTTATACATCTACTTGGAATTATAAAACCTTTATATAGAATTGTAACCTTATTTTCACTACATTTAATAATATTTTCTACATTATCTTCTAAAATTCCAAAACCTTCTTCTTCACCATTATCTAGTTCTTTATGAGCAGAATGTATAAGTAAAGTTCTAGCCATTATTGGATCTAATTCTTCAGATATTTGAGTAATTTCTCCAACCTTACTTGCAACTATTGGTGATGAAAAACTAGTTCCTGCAGTCATTAATCTACTAGTTCCATCTAGACTTATAGCTTGAAATAAATTTCTTTCATCCCCGCCAAATGCTAGTAAATCTGGCTTTAGCTTTGCTCCTTCTCTTCCTTCTCCTATACAACTATATTCTGCTCTATATATTTCATCATCAAATTTTGAATAAGCTCCAACACCAATACAATTAACTGCATCTGATGGTGCTTGTATTCTATTAAATGGCTTCATTACATTTCCATCATTTCCAACTGCAATACAGAATATTTTATTTTTTAATGCTAATTTATCCAAAGAATAAGTAAATCTATTTATCTGATCATCTAATATTGGTCCACGTGGTCCAAATGATATATTATATACATCAATATCTTCTCTAGTGTTTACAATATTTTCAATATTATCAATCACTTCATACAAATTCTTTTCAGGTAATACTCTGAAACTTTCCACAAGACATTTAGGTACTGGTAATTGATCTTTACTTTTATACTTATTTATTTCTCCATATAATACTGTTCCACATACAGCATTTCCATGCTGTAATGTATTCTTTTCTGCGGGAAGTGACGCTAAGTTGTAATTTTTTAAATAAGGCTTTAAATATATATTTTCCTCATTAGCACCTCCATCAAATACACCAATTTTAATTTTATTATTTATTTCTTCATCTTTAGGAACTTGTGGCAAATCGCTTCCCTTAAATGTTCTTAATTCAGGTAAATTAATTTCTCTAACTGGATGAATAGTTCTTAAAAAATTATACTTAGAAATATTAAACATATTTTCATGTTTAACTTTTGCTAATATAAAAATTGGCCCATTATCGTATTCTTTTATAACAGATCCTTCTTCTAAATAACTTTTTAATCTTGTTAACGCTAGTTTCTTTTCATATTTTAATGGATGTAAAACTATTTCTACTTCATATTCATCTTTTTTCTCATCAAATCCTAATGTTTTTTCTTCTGCATTTAATATATCTACTTTTTCAATGCTTCTTAATTGCTTTATCTGACTTTCATTAAAATTATCAATATTTAAATCATTCATAAACCAATCTAAATTATCTTTTGAGCACTTCACAAAATATAACTTCGATTTAATCTCTTTGTTTTCTATAACCTTTCTATTATATATTCTTGCTCCAACAAATTCCATTGATTCTTTTTTATTAAAGATATTAGGTATATAACTTTTTGCAATAAAATTTTCAGCCATTCTAATATTAATTATAAGTTCATTTTCTAAATATAATTCGCTATGCGCTTTTATTTCATTTGAAATATTGTTAATGTCATTTGTTAATCTTTTTTTAGCTTCTTCATAGGTATAAGGTAATTTTTTAGGGCCACCTGACTTTCCTTTGGTTATTTCTCTAGCTAGTTTTTCCCCATTAGCTAGTATAGGCATAAAATCCATACTTATCTCTCCCCTCTTAATTCTTTTCTAGATATCTATATAATGTACTTATTGAAATTTGAGTTAATTGATTAATTTCTTTTACTGTTAATCCATTTGAAGTCATCTTTTTTACTAATTCAATTTTTGATTGTTTATTCCACTTCTCAATATATTTACTACATTTCTTTATAATCAATTTTTCTATAGTCTGATTTTCTAAAACATGTTCTCTTTTTGTTTCTGTACATACTCTAACTATTTCTGCTCCATTTTCATCCTTTAATGCTTCTGCTAAAAGCATTAATATCCCTTCATCAACATTTTCATTTATTTTTTCAAATTCTCTTTTTATAATCATCATTCTTGCTTCTTGATTAGGTAAATCTAAATGTACTTTTAAATCAAATCTTCTCCATATAGCCTTATCCAGTAATTCTTCATGATTTGTAGCTGCAATTACTATACTACCTATTGGCCACTCTTCCAATTCTTTTAATAAAACATTTACAATTCTTTTTATTTCTCCAAGTTCTCTGTCATCAGTTCGTGTTTTAGCAATAGCATCAAATTCATCTAAAAATAAAATACAATCATTATCTTTTGCATAATCTAATACTTTCTTAATATTACTTCCTGTTTCCCCCAAATAACTTGACATAACTGTAGCTAAATCTAAAACCACTAATGGTTTCTTTAGTTGATTAGATAACCACATAGCTGAATATGTTTTGCCAACTCCTGGTTCCCCATAAAATAAGATAGAATTTGTCGGTTTTAATCCTAGTTTCATTAAATCTAATTTTTTTTGCTGTTCTTTAATAAATCTTTGCAATATATCAATATTTTCTCTTGATAATATCGGCACATCAATCTCATTAATTTCTTTAATATCTATTAAATTTTCATTATTTTTTTTATCTGTGGGTATATCAGATAATCCTATTGATCTATATGCACTGCTTCCTACATTTTTATTAAATAATATTTTATCTATTTCTTCAGAAACTTGTGGATATTTTTTTCTAATCATATTTGAAATTGTTAAAGATATAACTTCCACTGAATTTTGATCTTTTTCTAAGCTTGCTCTAATTAGTTTCGGAATCACTTCTATAGCTTTCATTTTATCACCTTTATATATTTTTTATTTTTTGATACATCTATATAATAGCATTATTAGTTCTTTAATTCAATTTTATTCTCATTAAATTTTTTTCATATAATTTTGAGAATGAAAACTATATAAAATGAAAGCACTTATAATGTTAAATAATAAGTGCTATCTAATTCATGTTTTAAATTATCTTTTTTATTATATTATTAATATCACAGTTATTGCTTATATGTTTATTTCTGTCTACTTTTATTCCTTTATTATTTAAATACTGAATTATTTTATTACTCCATTTTCCACTCTCATAAACCAGCCCCTGCAATAGTTCCGTAAAAACAAATTGCAAATTAATATTTGTATTTAATTTTACTATTAGTGTAGATAACAATTGTCCATCTCTTTCAACCTCAATAATCGAAAATATATCCCCATTAATCTTAAATATTTCTGATATTACACATCTACGCCTATCTACTCCATTTCTTAAGTATGAAAATTTTCTTCCTAACGGTAAATTTACAATTTTAATATTTACTTTTTTGATCCAAGCTAACCTTTCTAAATCCCTTAAATTCGAGATAAAATTCTCTAACTCAGCTGATAATGTTCTTTGATCCACTTGTGAAAATTCAATTCCATTAGCTCTTCTAATCCCACCTTCTGAAGATAATGTTCTTAAGTTATCATCTTCTTTAATATATTTCTGGGTATTATTATCTTCATTCACTCTTAAATTGACACTACGTGTTTTTTCTTTTCTTACCTTTGGAACATTCATATATTCATGTGATATTAACTCCTCATTAACACTTTCATCAAAATTATTTGCACCATCCACTTTATTATCAAGCATTCTATCATCAGAATTATTATTTAAATATGTATAAGTTCTTATCTTTGCTTCATCGCTCTTTTTTCGTTCTTCAAAACCAGGATGATATATCTCTATTTCATCAACTTTAATTTCTTTTAAATTTACCTTTACTATCTCCATAATAGTGAAACCATGCTTATTTTTCTTGACTCTTGCTTTAATATTAAAATTGGTCATGTTAAAATCAAACCTTAAGCTTCCTTGGTTAAACATGTTATATCCAATTTCATTATACATTTTTAAAATCTCATCATTGCTTATCATCCATGCCAAATGATTATAGTATTCATTTTTTAAATATGATCTTTTATATTCATTAGAAAAAGCTATCTTAAGTTTCCTATCTTGAATATCATATATAAAATAATCTTCCCATACATCATTATATAAAATAGTATTTAACATAAATGTATTAGGAGCTAAAACAGCTCTAACTATTTCAACTATTGGAACTGTATATAGCACGTTATTCTTCCAAAAATTAAAAGTTTTAGACTTACTCTTATAGCTACTCCTTGCTATATTCCAATTTCCTTCATTATATTTAGGAATAATTCCACATAAATCTATATCTATTGTACTCATTATCCCTGCTGTATCTATTATTTCACCAGATTTTAAATCTCCATCTACATAGTATTTATCTATAGATAAAAAGTGTATATTAGCCCAATCCTGAATTACCTTCTTTGTATTATTTCCATCACTAAAATATGTATCTATCATCCATTTATTATTTTCTTTAAACGGTTCTCCGATCCATATCAGTTGTGCTTTTTTACCTTTTTCAAAAGGCCAATTCTTTAATTTAAGTTTTTGTTTCCCCATAATCCATCCCCACCTGTTTTTCATCTAAATACTTTTGTAATTTAACTTTTATCAGCTTAAAATATTCACTTCTAATACCTGCTATTCTTTGTATTTCCCATAACTTTACATTTTCTACTTCAGCCACTATTTGTTTATCTATAATTGCTTTTGCTCTTCTTATTTGAAATTCTTCAATACTTTCACAAACTTCATTAAAGAACTCTTTTGTTAATGGTAGATACTCTAATTTCTTTTCTACATTTGATAGTATGCCTAATGGCTTTGATAAGCTTCCTTTAGTAATTCTAATTACATCATCACCATTGATTAATTCTTTATATTTCTCTTTTAATGCTTTTAAATATTGCTTATCTCTAGCATTCCAGTCAATTCTTCTATTATCTACTTTTCTTTTAATTTTAATTGGCAAATTATTCAATAACCATGTTTTATCATATCTATAAAGATACGTATATTCCTTCTTGCACGACTTTCTTAATTCTGTCCTCAATATTCCCTTATTCTTTTCTTTCATTTTCAGAATAATATCTTTGTATTGATTTAACTTTTCTAACTGAGCCTTCTCGATACTATATATTGAATCTGCATTCTTAATTTTTTTTACTTTACAATCATAAATATTATCAAAAAAATATTTAATATCTTCACATAAGAAATTAATAAATAACAAATGTCTTAATGGATGTGATGACCTTTTTGATTTTCTTGATATTACTTTAAGCCAGTTATAATCATTTTCAAAATCTATTTGACAATCTAATTGCTCTAAAAATGTTTTACCGTAATAATTTATAAACTGCTCATATAATTCTTTTTGATTTATTGTATTACTACCTTTAAGCAATCCTTTTTTATATAATAAATTTCTATATTTCATAGAGACTTTATCCTTAGAAATACCTTTAAATTCTTGATTTAAAAGATAGTATGAATCTTTCGCCAGTTCCAAATGTCTGTCATAATCATCAATATCTATAAACTCAGCTCCTAAATCCATATGTTTTTCTTCTAATCTTATATATTCAATTCTACTTACATCAACTTTCCTAAATAAATACCTCTTTAATAAAACACCATGATGTGGACACAATATAATACCTTCTAACTGATGTTCTCTATGAATATAAGGCTCCCCATGTTTCTGTATATCATCCTTAGCACATACTGGGCAATAATAAATACTATCTTTTTTACATATAGCTCCTGCTATAATTCCCAACCTTGTATATATTGAGTAACTTCCTTTATTCTTTATTTCATCAATAGTCTTTTGCTTTAGCTTTTCATCAATAAATGGCTCATAATAAGGCATAATTGTATGCTTATTTATCAAATCATCTGAACTATATTTCTTACCTAAAACTTTAGCTAAATATTCAAAATTACCACCTATTTCAAGTGTTGGTATCATGGTTCTTTTTCCAAAACATTCTTCAATAGTATCTTTATAATCAACATTTCCTGAATAGAAATGATATCTTGCTATTGTTGAATATATAAGTTCATCTTTATAGGGATCAGTAAAAAAATCTAACAAAATTTTATCTCCTTTTTATTTCAATTACTGTCCCATCCCCTGTTTTATTTTTAAACCTTAATCCTACAGTATATAAATATACTTCTTCTGTTTTAAACTCCATTAATCACTTAAATTTAAATAAATTTTCCATCAAAGTGTTTATTTCATCTAACTTTTGAGAAATTAAGTTTGGTTTTTTTTCTATCTTACTTGATAAATATGCTGCTTTTTGATTCCAGAATCTAATTGCCAAGTTCATAAAACAAATTGTGCGCTCTGGTGTATCTATTGCTTGACTACCTGATATTATTAACTCGTCGACCAATTCCTCATTTATATGATAAATTGCCTTGCAATAGTTATTAGCACTTTGAAATAAGCCCAAATAATTTTCTAGTCCACTAACATTATCATATGAGGAATGATTCATTATAATATTTCTCCCATTATAGTATTCATCCAATGCCCAAACAAACGTATCTAATCTATCATTACCTATCCCTTGCTTTGCGCTCTGTAAATTACCACTTTGGGGCATTAATGAAATATTTACAATCGAATAATTTAGTTTTTGTAATATTTCTAAGTTCTTCATATACATAACAGAATATTCTGCTGGAACTTTTGGATTTGTTATTGCTTTTTTATATTTCTGAAGTCTAGAATACGACCAACCATCTGTAAAATTAAAATCCGTCTCACCACTAAATCTTATTTTTTTACTAGTTTTATTTTCATAAACAAACTGTTCATATAAATAATTACGGGATTTATCATTTAAAATTTGGAATCCATCTGAGAAATACATATTATACATCAATTTATATGTTTCCCATGATATATCACTAACATCAAACTCTGTTTTCATTCTAATTCCCCCTCGCATTTTAAAGAATATGACATCTTTTTTCATTAATTCACATTCAAAAATTCATCCACAGGATTCTTAATAAATCCTTCTTTTTTCAACAATTCATATGGATGAATGTTTCTATTTCTGGATAACTCATAAATTTCTAATAAATTCCCTTTAACTTTTATCTTAGGCATATCTTCGTTTTTAAATTTCAATTTTTCATTTAGCGCCATTGCTTCTTTTAATGCTTCCATCTTTAAGCTACTATACTCTTCATTTACACTTGAGTTTTTAACAATCTTGTCACATACTTTTCTTATGTCACTTAACTCTAAATATTGAAATATATCCATTTCAGCTAAATCTATTATCAAACTTTCTATTATACTTTTACGTTGCAATTCAATATCTTTTTTACGTTCTTTAAATGATTCCTTAATCATTCCTGTAAGTTCTATATTCCTTGAATATGAGTTAGTTACTTCATCATAATCTATTGATATATCTTCATATTTCATAATTTCAGATAAGTTATTATTCCTTAGTGCTTTAATCATAGGCTGTATCATATGTAAATCCTTTTTAGCTGTTTGTCTAATAATAGATACTGTTAATTCTTCTTTTCCATCTTGCAAAGCTCTTTCCTGTGCTAATAAAAATAAATTAACTGCAACTGCTGTGATTCCCTGACATTCATCATAAAAAGCATCTTTCATCTTATTGGTTAATTCAGATACATTTTTTAATCCTTGAAATTCCCATATTGAACGTAACAAAAAATCCCACTCTTGACTATCTTTCTCCATTCTATCCCACATGATAGATCCATCGCTTCCTGCTCTTCTTGCCTGTCTGAAGTTACCGTTAAATACTTTCTGTGCCTTACTTGTTCCAATTAATACAGTTGGAATTCCCACTGTATTAGTTAGTGTCACAAAAAAATTAAGCATTTCTTCTTTATCATTTTTAGTATTTAAAAGATGCTGTATTTCATCTATTACTAAAACACCTATCCCATATCTCCAAGCCAGTTTTGTCATATTTATCATCATGGTTGATGTTATACGACTTGCATAACCAAACTTTTCTAAATACCTGGTCCCTAAAATATCATCTATAGCTTTAAAAAAGTTTTTGCATAAAGTCGATAAACTTCCATCATAAGGGCAGTCAATTTTAAGCCAAACAATCTGTGTTCTAGTGAAATTTTCACCTTTATATTCAAAATGTTTTATAACCTGAGGATACATAAGAAGCAGTCTTTCTATGGCTGTGGTTTTTCCTATTCCGGAAATTCCAATAATAGATATACTATCAGCTGTTGTTCTTATATTTTTAGGTTCATCCTGCAACTCATTTTCCCTTATAGCTCTATCATCTAATCCATTAAGTATTCTTAACTGTCCTAAGAAACTTTTATCTAACGGATTTCTTCCTAAATATCCATGCCTAATAAGTGTTGATAATCTTCTTTCTAACTCAACATGAATAGGTAATGGCTGAAGAAAATTCTTAGTTCTTTTTATAATGTGGTATCTTAAATTTTCAGCTTTATTCCTATCAACATCAGTAATAACAGGCAAAACAGTAAATCTATCAATAACATCTTCTGCTGTAAAAATAGGTGGCAGAGCTTCTATAAATGGATTTAAATTATATTCTTCTAATTCCTGTTTCTTGTAGACTGCTTCTTCAAATTCGCCTTTTAATATTGTAGTTCTTTCTTTACTTACCACTCTTTTCACCTCGTTTCTTCTTTATTAAATCCATTAACTTGTTATAACCAGTTTCTTCACTTTCCTTTTTAGCCGTAGGCAATTCAATTATTTCTGCAACCCTATCTGCTTTTGCAATATCTTTTCCTAAACTAAATGCTTCATCCTGCCTATTAACTTCTTTCTCAACAGCTCTATTTTTCTTTATTCCCCTAAGTTTTTGAGTTGGTGATTTATTATAATCAATATCTTTTGATTTTTGTTTCTTTGCCTGTTTAACTATCTTATCTATCTCTTTTTCTAAATCAATATTATTCTGATTTTGTTCCCTTAAAGCCTTATCTTTCAATTCTGAATCTAATTCTTCGTTAAAAATTATTTCTTCAAGAAGGCAATTCTTATATTGAATACTTGTATTAATCAAATAACATTCATCATAATCTAATCCGTTATTGTATGGAATGTAAATCTTGCTCATATTTCTTGGATCATAAACTATCTCAATACTCCTTACTTTTAAATTCACAAACCATTGTTCTTTTACTGCTTTATCAGAACTATAATATAATCCTTTAAATCTTATACCAGCTCTTGAAACACTTGCTTTCCCTTTAGGAAGTATATTAAGTCTTAATACTTCTCTATCAACAGTTTTCAATCTACCTTTTCTATTTTCAATGCCCCAGTTCCATAAATTTATTGGTGTAGCTGTTATTTCGTCAGCTATCATCTCTTTATCAATAGGATATTTATCAATTATTTTACTATTATGATGAAGTACTATATTTATATAAATTTTAGTGAACTCCTCTAGTGTCAAAGTAGCATCAAGCCTATAATCTCTATCTCCACGTTTTCTATATTCTTTTTGAATTGCTCCTGGTGTTTTATGCTTTATTTTTTCATTCGTAGTTCTGAAACTTCTCTCAACAATTCCTTTTAAATCTCCCCTATAAGGTGAAGTATTTTCTATCTTTACATTCAAATTATTAATTAAATTTTCAACATTATAACCTTCAAATTCTCCTCTATCAGCAATAATAATTTCAGGAAGATGTTTGCATGGCCATTGTTCTTCATTTATTTCAATTCCGTATTGTTTGCAATAATCAGTCTTATCAGCAATCATATTATCTAAAGCCATCATACCGCCAAGCCACGATGGACCTTCTAACCCAACATATATTCCTGTAACCATCCTTGAGAATACATCTATAATGGCATAAACTACTGGTCTACCTATAACTCTGTTTCTATTTAATGAACTTACCAAATATACATCTGCTATAGTTGCATCTACTTGAAATCTCGTACCTGGGCCATCAGTTTCTTGTGTAGAATTACTTAAAAGCTGTCTATGCTTTAAATTAAATTCCTTCTCACTTTCTCTAAAAATGATATCTTTCTGCACATCCTTTGTTTTTCTAAACCAATAATAAAACTGCTGATAACTTGGAATTCGTGATTCATCCCAAATTTTATATTTAACTTCATTATCCTTGATGTATGTATCTGAATAAAAATCTTTTAGCATTAATGTATATGTTTCTGTTAAACTTGCTTTTTTCTTATTTCTATAATATTTATTTATCACTAGCTCAAAATGCTTTTTCACATCTAAAGTTATGTTAATCCCCCGATTATTCTCACCATAATAATCAGTCTTTTTAGGTCTTCCCACTTTATTATCTGATAACTTTCTTTCCTTTCCTCTCGCACCAGAATTAATATAATCAGGAAGAAGTGCATTTTTATTCATTCCTCTTTGCCAGAACCTACTGAATAACTTTTTTACTGTTGATAAACTTATCCCTGATTCGTTGCTTATATCATTAAAAGCCTTACTTCTATATGATTTTTGCAACAGTTTATTTTTATTAGCGACCCAATACTTTTCTACAAGTTGCCAATCTAAATCTCTTTTCTTTATCTGTACTTCTGTAAGTTCTTTATCTTCTAGTATTTTTGAAAATGGATCTTTTATTGCTACTAACTTTTCTGCAGATATTTCTTCTTCTAATTGCTGCAGTTTCTCTAATTTCGGCATAGATGAAGCTGAATCAATATTTACTACATAAGCATTTTCTTTATCTGTTTCTATGATTCTTATTCTTTCTCCATTATCAATATCTACATATTTTAAAACAGAATTAACTAAAATCATATAACTTCCACCTTCTTTATTTCATGTGAGCTTACTGATAAAATAGGAATATTTTTATTTACATTAATTTTCTTTGAAATATCTATTTCTATAATTTTATTTATAATTAAATATTTAAAAATACTTAATCCACATCCACTTTCAACACTCATATCTCTATCAAATTCTAAAGCTATGGCTCTTACACTTCGCTTATCATCTATAATTCTTTTTAAAAATTCATAAACTAAGTCCTGAATTTCTAAAGAGTCTAAATTATTGAATCCATCTACATTTTTTATATCTCTATAACCTTGAATAAAACTTATATTATTAGCAATGGTTTTATCAATTTCTTCCTCAGTCACTATACCCCAATCAATATTTCTTTTCTTCCAAAAAACACGCTCAATTTCAAACTTTTCTAATATTCTTTTATCTAATAAATCGTCTTTTGATTTTATAGTTCTTGCTATTTCTTTAATTTCATTCGTTGTTGATACTGTTATCAAAAAATCCGTAGTCATAACAATATCTTCACCAGTTTCCGGATTCTTTGGATGTTTTAATCCAAGTTCATCCGCAATAGAAACAGTATCTTCTTGAGGAAGCAATGGAAATTGCTCTCTTATGTCTTTAACGCTATCTGAATACTCTAATATATAAAAATAATTTCTTTCCATATCTGATAAAAGCTCATGCTGTCTATTAGTTTTTATTCCTTTTACTCTTGTAACTCTCCCTAGCGACGGTACATCCTGTATCTTTATCCATGGTTTATATTCACTTCCTATACCAGAACCATATCCTTCTTTTATCATATTCTCAATATTTTGCTTTCGTTTCCTTTTTGCCATATTTTCACCTCTATTTAAATAAAAAAAGACTAGACATTTCCTATTCAAAAATGTCTAGTCTTCTAAGCTCTATTATTTGTTAATACTAAACATTCAAATTTAGTATTAACTTTGTATTTAATTTTAATTCAACTTTGTTTAAAAAAGTGAGACTTTATTTAAAAAGTTTAAACTTTATTTAAAATATTTAGACTTTATTTAAAATTTACAATTTATATTATCATATTTCCTATATTATTCTACTGTGACAGATTTTGCCAAATTCCTTGGTTTATCAATATCACAGCCCTTTTCTTTTGCTATATAGTAAGATAATAGTTGAAGAACCGCAACTCCAAGAACTGGTGCAAAAATATCTAATGTTCTTGGAATATAGATAACATCATCTAAAACTTCCTCTAGACCTTTAGTTCCTTCATAGCAAACTCCAATAACTTGTGCTCCTCTAGCTTTAATTTCAACAATGTTACTTACCATTTTTTCTTTCAAAGCTTCTTGAGTTAATAATGTCACTACTTTTGTTCCATCTTCAATAAGTGCTATTGGTCCATGTTTTAATTCTCCACCTGCATAAGCTTCAGAATGGATATATGATATTTCTTTTAGCTTTAATGAGCCTTCTAGTGCTAATGCATAATCTAAGCCTCTTCCTAAATAGAACATATCCTTTTCTTTATATATTTTTTTAGCTATTGCCTCTATTTTATCTTTATCTTCTAATACTAATTCTACTTTTTCTGGTAGATTTAATAACTCTTCTTTTAATTTATTTAGTCTCTCATTCTTTAACTTACCTAATATTTTAGCAAATGTCATAGCTATCATATACATACCTATTATTTGTGTAGTATATGCCTTTGTTGAAGCAACTGATATTTCTGGACCAGCTAGTGTATATAACACGTGATCTGCTTCTCTTGATACTGAACTTCCTACAACATTAGTTAGTGCAATTATTGTTGCACCTATATTTTTTGAATTTCTTAGTGCCGCTAAAGTATCTGCTGTTTCTCCTGATTGACTTATTACAATTACTAAAGATTTTTCTGTAACCAATGGATTTCTATATCTAAATTCTGAAGCTATATCAACTTCAACTGGTATTCTTGCAAGTGACTCAATTAAGTTCTTTCCAACAAGACCTGCATGATAAGCTGTACCACAAGCTACTATAAATACTCTATCTGTATTTTGCAAATCTTCTTTAGTAATTTTTAATTCATCTAATAAAATTTCATTCCCCATGGAAACTCTTCCAGCCATAGTATCTCTTATTGCTCTTGGCTGTTCATGAATTTCTTTTAACATAAAGTCTTCAAATCCACCCTTTTCAGCTGCATCTTCGCTCCATGTAACATGATATATTTCCTTACTTATCTCGTATCCACTTGTTGTATAAAGCTTTACTCCATCTTTTGATAAAACAGCTATTTCATGATCTTCTAAAAGATACACATCTCTTGTATAACTTAATACAGCTGGAATATCTGATGCAATAAATGCCTCATCTTTTCCAAGACCAACTATTAACGGACATTCTTTTCTAACTGCAATTAATTTATCTGGCTCATCCTTACAAACAACACCTAAAGCATAGCTTCCTTCGAGTCTTTTAAGTGCTTTTGTTACTGCTTCAAATAAATCGCCTTTGTAATAGTAATCAATTAAGTTTGGAATTACTTCTGTATCAGTTTCTGATTTAAAGGTATATCCTTCTCCTTTAAGCCATGTTCTAAGAGTCAAGTAGTTTTCAATTATACCATTTTGAACTACTGCAATTGTTTCTGAACTATTTAAATGTGGATGAGAGTTCGCATCTGATGGTGCACCATGAGTTGCCCACCTAGTATGTCCTATACCAATAGATCCATCAACTGGATTTTCCTTTATATTATCAGCTAAATTTACCAAACGACCTTTAAACTTTCTTACTTCAATGTCTCCATCATTAATTACAGCAATACCTGCTGAGTCATATCCTCTATACTCTAATTTTGATAATCCATTAATTAAAAAAGATGTCGCTTTCCCGCTTCCTAAATATCCAACTATTCCGCACATATAAATCTTCCTTCCTTTTTATCACACATTTAGTTTTGTCTAAGTTTAAATACCTTATACTAGCAAAATAAAATAAGCTAACTATTTAAATCATCACTAAATAGACTATTAGGTAATAAATATTCAGCCTTAAAAAAGGGCATAATAATCCTAGTACCTAAAAGCATTAAACTTTAGAAGGTTTTAACACCAAACTGGATTTGTTCTTCAAATCACTTTGAAGTTTTGCCAGTTGTTAACGGTAGTGCTTTATACCGTGGGGCACCCGCCGAAGTTTCGATAACTCCCCAACCTCGTCAACTTAAGTGAGACTCCAAATCTTTGATTTGGCTAGTCGAACTTACCCAATACAATTGGACAAGTGAAATTCTAAATCTTTGATTTAGTCAAATTGAACTTACTCCCTTTGAGCAAGTGAAAAATTATTACTTAAGTTCTGGCGCTTTATTTTTATTTAAATATCTTCCTTTTTTATATAATCACCCCTTTAAACTGCATTTTATACCCTTGGGTTATATTTTATCACATAATTATTTTTTGTCTATAATATATAATATAGATTTATTCTTAAAATTCTACAGGTTTTTATTACATTTTAATATAATATATATGTATACGAAATCAATATTAAAATTTAAGGTTTTTTTTAAAAATAATGGTGATAGATAATTTACTACTAAAAATTATCTATCACCATTTTAAATTTTAGTTTATATAAATAACACCATTAACTATAACCATGCATTATTTTATTATATAAATAATAAAATTTACTATATCTCTAAAGATTTTCACTATATAATCTATAAAAGTCGCTTTCGTTTCTTCCTCTTTTATTTCATTATTTTCTTTTTCCTGCTGTTTATCTTTATCATATTCATTTTCCTCTGATAAACTACTATTATTTGTGTCAATCTCTTGTTCTTCATTTTTCTTTTCTGAATTAACTACTTCACTATTTTCTTTATAATTATTCTCATCAATATATGATGTTAATGTATTATAGTAATTTGAATTTGCTAATGGATATTTTCTTCTATCCCATTCAAAACCATTTTCTATTAAAACCTGATCACTAGTAAGTAAGTATGAATCTCTTATTATATCATCATTATTAGTAACATCAATGTTATACCAGTTATTATCAATTTTAACTATATTCCAAGCATGTCCTTCCCCGTTCATAGTTCCTATTACTAACCTATTTTCAATCCCTATCATTTTAAGCATTTTATATGTAGTCATAGAATATCCCTGACACGCAGCAATTCCTGTAGTTAATGCATAATATACATTATCTGATTCTACATTTCTATCATAGCTATATTTTTTTACTATATAATCATTTACAGCTTTTACTTTATCTGCTGTACTCATAGAATCTGTGATTATCTCATTAATTACATTATTTAATTCTAATTCTATATAATCTTCCTGCTCCTTAGTAGTCATATATGTAACTTCAATAATATCTTCTTTTCCTTTTTTAGATAACTTAAATTTATCTAAAGATCTCTCTAAATAATCATCTTTTTCTGAAGCACTTTCCACTATGTCAATTATGTCATCTCCATCATAAGAAACAGAAAAGCTATTATCCCAATTTTGCAAATGATTATATATTTTGTTCTCTAATTCTTTAGATTCATCATTATTCTCACTTGCCATTGCAACTAAATTTACACTATTAATCAAAATCAATGAAATAGTTAAAGTCTTTGTTACTCCTTTAATTAAGGTTTTTGCCATTTCGCCCCTCACTTTCGTCAAATAATCCTACACTAATTTTATTATAACATAGCTCTAAGTAAATAATAACAAGATATTACAGTAAATTACAACCTTTATATGATTAAATTTCTAATATAACGATATTTTAACTATAATTAAAATAATAATATCTATAAATCTACAATTTTAACATTTTTCTTTATTAACTCTTAAAATAAATTAGTTATAAAAATAGTCATTATTAAGTTTTAAATCACAAAAAAATATAGATAGGATAAATAATTGTTTTTTTACAATTATTTATCCTATCTTTTGTTTTATAAGCATTATAATTAGCATATAATTTTATTATTTATTACCGCCTACTAATACCCATGGCTTTTCAATTCCATCTTTTAATGTGTTATATCCGTTTACTAAACTTCTTAATCCAGAATCTAATTCCTCACTTTGTAATGCAATATTATTATATTCATTAACTGTTATTAATCCTAAATCGCTTTGAAGTTTAGCATGTTCAAGTTTCTTATTTGTTAATTCAATTTGTCCCTTCATTACAGTAATTTTATTTTCTAAATCCTTAAGATTTGCATAACTTGTTTTTAATGCATCTTTAAGACTCTTTCTTGAATCATCTACTGTTACTTTTGTTGAATCAGCATTAAATTTCATTTCTAAATAGCTTCCATAAGTGCTTAATTTTGTAGAATACTTAGTCATAGCTTCCTTATATGCATCTTTGTCTGGAACTGTAACTGGATTACCTGTACTAGGATCTATTACTGTTGTAGTATAATCTGATAAAGAAGGTTTTTCTGGATCATCGTCATCATAATCTGCATCTTCCATATCTTCTACTGTATCATTAAGAAGCTCAACCATTTGATCTGTATATTCTAAATACTTATCTACTTGTTCATCAATGTATTCATCAACAGAATCATCTATTTTAAATGCTTCATAATTAATATTTTTATCTAGTTCATAATTTGATAAATCTAAATTAGTTAAGACACCTAAATAATCTCTTTTATTTTTTAAAGTATCTTGTTTTACATTTATCTTATTATTTAAGGTTTGTATATCTAATTGTGCTGATTTTAAATCTGTAGCTGTTATTAGCCCCAGCTGTTCTTTTAATTCAGTATTCTTTAGATCTTTATTTTTTATATCAAGCTCTCTAGACAATTTTCCAAGCTCAATTTCACTTGATACAATATCATTATACTTTTGAGTAATATCACTTTCTATTTGGTCTGCCATAAACTCTTTATCTTGTTTTGCTTGATCTCTTTGCAAGTCCAATTTATCATAAGAAAAATCAAGTGACTGACTGCTTAAGTCATCTAATTTTTCTTGAAGATCCATCTTATCTTTATAATATTTTATTTCCTTAGATTTTAAATACAGTTTATCACTATTTTCTATAGCGGCATCTACTGCTGTTTTTAAAGTAAGTACCTTCTTTTCACTTGCTAATGATTGTTTATTAGTAAAAGTCCCATTATATATTGTAGTATTATCTGCTGCAAATGCTGGAACAACACTGCCGTACATTATACTAAATCCAATTCCTATAGCTATTACTTTATTTATCCCTTTTTTCAAACCTTTCACCTCACTAAAAAACTTATATTTATATTTAATTTTTCTTTTTACTAATTTTCTAATCTTGTTTTTTATTATCAGCATTTTGTTCTTCTTTACCTTCAACATTATCTATTTCTTCTATTTCCTTAACTGATAAATCATCCTTATTTCTTGAACTAAACTTAAACTTTCCTATTTTAAATCCTGTTTTTTCACCTTTTGAACCTTGTATCTTTTCAATAATATTATGAATCTTGTTTTTAAATCTATTTTCTAATTTATCAAAGATTAAATATATTGTTGGAATTAATACTAAAGTTACTAAGGTAGATACAGTAAGACCACCTATAATTACTACAGCTAGTGGCTGCATCATTTCTCCACCATCACCAAAGGCTAAGGCTGTTGGTATCATACCAACAATTGTAGTTAAAGTTGTCATAAGAACTGGTCTTAATCTTGCTGCTGAACCTTTTGCAACTATATCTTCTAATGTTCCCTCTATTTTTGAATGTCTAAGCTGTTCAACATAGTCAATTAAAACTATACCATTATTAACAACAATACCTACCAGTAATATTGCTCCAAGCATTCCTACAACATTAAGTGTTGCTCTACTTATTAATAGTGCAAGCACTACTCCTACAAATGCGAATGGAATACAGAACATTATAATAAATGGCTTACTAAATGACTCAAATTGAGCAACCATTACCATATATACTAATATTATAGCAATAGCCATTGCAAATATAAGACCACCCATAGCCTCATTCATCATTTCTGCCGAACCACCTAAATCCAGTTCATAATCCCTTGGTAAATTCATTTCATTTATTGCTGCCATAGCTTGCTTAGATGCTGCTGATGTATCAAGCCCATCAACTTTAGCTGAAACAGTTATAGAATAATCTCCATCTGTCTTCGAAATAGCTTTTAGTCCATCTGCCATTGTTATATCTGCAAATGCACCAATAGGTACTTCTTTGCCAGTTTGAGACATTACTTTTATCTGTTTTATATCTTCTATATTATCAATATTTGTATCTTTAAATTTTAAGTTAACATCTACTTTATAGTCGTCTATTGTTACAGTAGTCACACTATCTCCATTTATAGCTGTACGTAACATTGATGCAATCCCTGATGTATTAACACCATATTCTTGTGCTTTTTGCTTGTCTATCTTAAATTGCGCTTCTTGAGTTACATCTGCAAGAGATGTTGTTACATTTCTAAAACCACTTAAAGCTTTTAACTTATCCTTCGCTTGATTACTTATTACTTCTAATACATCTAGATCCGGTCCTTTTATCTTAATTGATACATCACCTGATCCACCCATCATACTGCTTGTTGCACTAACATTTATCTCGCAATCAGGAACAGTAGACAATCTATCGATTAATTCTTTTTCTATATCTTTTGTAGTCTTATTTCTTTCTTTACTTGAAACTAAATCTATACTTAAAGTCGCACTATTAGATCCTGATTTTAATGTTGTCATTACTGTCTTTATTTCTGGAACATCAGCTATTTTCTGCTCTGCCATAGATACATAATAGTCACTAGGTTCTAAATCTAATCCTTCTGGCAAACTAATAGACACACTCAACTTTCCCTCATCTGCTTCTGACATAAAGTCCATACCAATAGCTCCTGTAGCAACTATTCCTAAAGATGCTACAAACATTCCAATGCTTATAATTACTACTATAATTTTATGTTTTAATGCTACGTTTAATAACTTTTGATAATATGAACTAAATTTATCAAATATAGGTGAAGGCTTTTCTTTCATTTTTGCCCCATTTTTCCCACCACTTAATTTAGCAAAAATACTTGGCACAAGTGTAATCGCTACTATTAGTGATAAGGAAAGTGCAAATATCAAAGTTTTAGCCAAAGCACCAAACATTATTTTAGTAAATCCTTCTGTAAATAATATTGGTAAAAATATGGCTATTGTTGTTAATGTTGATGCCACTATGGCGTTAGTTACTGTTTTTGTTCCTGCTATTGCGCAATCATCAACATTCATATTTGTACTTTTTCTATATTTAAATATATTTTCTATAACAACAGTTGCATTATCAACAACCATACCAACTGCAATTACTAGGGAGCTTAAGGTTACCATATTCAAAGTTTCACCAGTAAAATAAAGTAATGCTATAGCTCCAACTATTGATGTTGGAATTGAAATTGCAACAACTAATGAGGCTCTTGTGCTCTTTAAGAATGCAAAAATAACAAAGAATGCTATTACTGAGCTTAAGATTAAGTTTTTCATTACATCTTTTATTGAGCTACTAATATATTCACTTGAATCATTTACTACTGTAATATTAAACTCTGGATTCTCTGAATTTAACTGATCCACATTCTTATATACATCTTTCATTACTTGTACAGTATTTGCATCTTGTTGTTTTTGAATATCTATAACTAGACTTTCTTTTCCATTATATCTATATACTGCATCTTTCTCTACTTTTCCATATTCAACATCACAAATCCTATCTAATCTTGCAGTCTTTCCGCCACTTATAGGAATTTGTATTTGTTTAACATCTTCTAAAGAATTTAACTGATCAATACCTCTTAAAACAATTTTATCTTCTCCTTGAGTTATAGAACCATAAGGGAAAGTTTTATTTGTTCCTGATAAAATCCCTTTTATTGTATCTAAGCTTACTCCATAATTTGAAAGTACTGCAGGGTCAGCTATTATATTTACTTGTGACTTATCTCCACCATTAATTTCTGCTGAAGTCACTCCATCAGTTGATTCAATTTTAGCTTGTATTGTTTCCTCTGCATATTTCATCAAATCATCAGAACTTCCATCACCTGATATAACTAATTGTGCTATAGCTTGTGCATTCATATCCATTTTAAGAACTGTTGATTTCTTAACATCATCAGGCAAACTTGATTGAACCTCATCTACCTTAGATCTAACATCATTAAGTATTTCATCCAAATCAGTTCCATACTCAAATTGTGCCACAACCATAGAAATACTTTCTTGTGACATTGATACTGTTGTTTTAACATTTGAAATAGCTGAAAGCTTTTCTTCTATTTTTTCACTTATTTGCTCATCTATATCTTGTGGTCCAGCTCCAGCCCATTGTGTCGTTACTAATACTACTGGTACTTCTATATCTGGCATTAAGTTTTGTGGCATTTTTGTATATCCTATATATCCAAACATCATTACCATTAAAAATACCATTATTATGGTAAGAGGACGTTTAACAGAAGTCTTAGTCAAATTCATAAGCCTAATCCTCCTTTTCTACAGGAAATATAAGGGTTCCATCTGAAATAAGTGAAATTCCTCCAATAATTACAGTATCGCTATCTGTAACTCCACTTGTAATCTCTACTGTCTTTTCTGTTGTTATTCCAGTTTCTACTTGTGTTTTAACTGCTAAGTTATCAGAACTTGCTATGTATACATATTTATTTCCATCTTCTTCAAAAACAGCTTTTTTAGGCACTGTTATTGTTCCTTCTTGTTTTTCTATACTTAATTTAACATCTGCAGACATACCTGCTCTAAAATTAGTTTCTGCATTATTAAATACTACTTTAACTGTATATAAATTGGTTTGTCCATCAATTGTAGTAGGAACATAATCTATATTTCCTTTTACTGATTGTCCACCTATTTCTATGTCTATCTCTTCTCCAACTTTAAAATTATCAATATCCTTTTGAGTCACACTCAAATCTATTTCTAACATATTATTACTTGAGATAACAAACGCTGGCTGTTGTTGACTTATCATTTCATTTTCATTAGCATTTTTAGTTGTTATCACTCCATCTACTGGTGCTGTCAAAGTAAGTTTATCCAAATTTTCACTTGCAATATCATATGATGTTTGAGCTTGACTAAGTTGTTTTTCTGCTAACTCTTTTAATTGAGGAATACTTTTTTCTGTTGATGTATCATAAGTTTTTTGTGCAAGTTCTAATTGTTGCTCAGCTTGATTTAAACTAAGTTCAATCTTTTTGTATTGATCTTCACTTATTGCACCTGATGAATAAAGCTGTGTATAAATATCATAATTTCTCTTTGCTTCATCATATTGCATTTGTGCTAATTTTAAAGAATTATCCAACTGATTTTGTTGACTATCGATACTTCCACCTGTTGTATTATTGTAATTGGCTTGTGCTAATTCTAATGCTGCTTTAGCTTGCTTTATACTATTTCTAACATCATCGCCTTTTATGGTTAATAACTTATCCCCTTTTTTAACTTCTTGTCCTAAGTTTGCATAAACTTGTTCTACAGTTCCTGCCATTTCTACTGTAACTGCAGTTTCATCTTTAATCTTTGTAGTTCCAGTAAAATTATTAGTATTTTCTATGTCTCCTCCCTTTGCCATTTGAACGCTAACAGCTATTGGTTTTTTTACTTCCTCTGTTTTTTCTTTTCCACATCCGACTAATAAAAGTGAACTAAAAGCTAAAAACATTGCTAAATATTTTTTCATATTTACCTCCCCAACATCTTAGATATGTAATCCTATTATATATTTAAAATCCTATATTGAAGAATGCTTCATCTTATAATATAGTAATTCAAACTACTTTTTTACAATAAATATCCCTTGTATTAGTATCCTAATTGTATTTTAATTATAATTTCATAACTATTATAAGTCAATAACATTTATTCTTGTTTTCAAATTGTTAATAGTATATAATTTATATTATAATTTTTATACTTTATAGTATATTTAAGGGGACGTTTCTAATATGGATAATAATGATTTAAATAAAATTTCTGCTTCTTTCTCAGAACTCTTATCTTTTATACAATTGAACATGATTAATGAATCATACTTAATAAAAAACTGTTCTGATTACTTAAAAAATTTGCAAAATTGTTTTGAAAAATCACCTTTACCACCTTCACACATGAAAGTTATTTTTTATTTAGCAAAAGAAAAATCAGCACCTATTTCTCAAATAGCAAAAACTTTAGGTATATCTAAGCCTAATATGACTCCTATTATAGATAGATTAATAAATTATGAACTAGTTAATAGGTATACTGATCCTAAAGATAGAAGAGTAATTAGAGTTGAATTAACTTCTAAAGCCTATGATCTTTTTAATGATTTTCAAAAGTATTTTCAAGATTCATTAACCAAAAAAATCTCTTTACTTTCTGAAGACGATTTATCAACTCTTAGTGAATCCTTAATAAATTTACATACTATATTAAAAAAATTATATTAGATAATATAAAGTTTATCTAAAAAAAATTCAGATAAGATTAACATTATATTAACTTTATCTGAATTTTTTGCTATTTTATTGTAAATATTATTTTTATCTATATTTCAATAGCTTCCTTAAATGAAAGTATTAAATCTTTTATATCTTCAAGACCAACTGAAACTCTTATTAAGGTATCAGTTATGCCAAGTTCTTCTCTTTCTTCCTTTGGAATTGAAGCATGACTCATTTTAGCTGGATATGAAACTATTGTTTCAACACTTCCAAGGCTTACTGCAACTGCTACATTCTTAACATTATTTAAAAAAACTTCCGTTCTTTCTAATGTTTTAAATTTAAATGATAGCACAGCCCCTGCACCGTATGCTTGTGACAGATGTAAATTTCTTCCTTCTGTTGACTCAAGTCCAAGATAATATACTTTTTCTACTTCCTCTTGATCTTCAAGCCACTCAGCAAGACTTTGAGCACTTTTTTGAAGTGCATCTAATCTAACTTTTAAGGTTTTGATTCCTCTAATTAATAAGAAACAATCTTGTGGTCCAAGTACAGCTCCAAATGTATTTTGTATTTGATAAACCCTCTCTCCAAGTTCATTAGTTTTGGTTACAACCAAACCTGCTATAACATCGCTATGTCCACCTAAAAACTTAGTTGCACTATGAATAACTATATCTGCTCCAAGCTCTAACGGTCTTTGAAGATATGGTGACATAAACGTATTATCAACTATTACTAATGCATTATGTTCCTTTGCTAAATTACTTGCAGCTCTTAAATCTGTAACTTTTAATAATGGGTTTGATGGAGTTTCTAAATATATACCTTTTGTATTACTCTTAAATGCACTTTTAATATTTTCTATATTAGATGCATCCACAAAAGTAAAATCAATATTGAATCTTGAAAAAAGCTTTGTTGCAGCTCTATAAGTCCCTCCATATACATCTCCACATATTATAATGTGATCTCCTGATGAAAATATTGATAAAACTGAACAAATAGCTGCCATTCCTGATGCAAATGCAAAACCTCTCTCTCCCCCCTCAAGTTTTGCAATCAATTCCTCTAAAACTTCTCTTGTTGGATTTCCTGATCTAGAATAATCATATTTCCCAAATTTATCTATATTAAATTGATGAAATGTTGATGTCTGATATATAGGTGTGCTTACTGCCCCTGTCGCCTTATCTACATCTCCACTTCCATGTATTAATTTAGTCCCAAAATTCATAACATACACCCCAATCATATTTTAATTAATATTTTTCAATAATATTTTCTAATGTTCTATTGCATTTTTTAAATCAGTTATTAAGTCATCAATATCTTCTATTCCAACAGATAATCTTAATAAGTATTCATCAACACCTAATTTTTCTTTAATGTCATTTGGAATTTCAGAATGAGTTTGAGTATATGGATATGTTATTAATGTCTCAACTCCACCTAAACTTTCTGCAAATCTTATTATTTTAACATTATTAAGAATCTTCTCTACTAAGCTTTTCTCTTTAACTCTAAATGATAATGTTGCTCCAAATCCCTTTGCTTGTTTCTTATTTATCTCATATCCTTTGGAACTTTCAAGACCAACATAATACACTTTCTCAACACTAGAATTTTTTTCTAAGAATTTTGCTATCTTAAGTGTATTTTCTTGTGCTCTATCCATTCTTATGTGCAAAGTTTTTATTCCCCTTAATAATAACCATGAATCAAATGGAGATAATGTTGCTCCTGTTGACATATGAATGTATCTTAATTTATTAATTATTTCTATATTGTTACTAACAATAAATCCTGCCAATAAATCATGATGCCCACCCAAATACTTTGTACCACTATGGATTACTAGGTCCGCTCCTAATAACAAGGGCTTTTGATAATATGGAGTTAAAAAAGTATTATCTACAATAAGCAGTATATTATTAGCTTTTGCTATTTCTGAAACTGCTTTTATATCTGTTACCTTCATCATTGGATTTGATGGTGTCTCTAAAAAAATAGCTTTTGTATTTTCATTTATAGCCTCTAATATATTTTCAGTCTCTGTTGTATCAACAAATGTCGCTGATAATCCAAATCCACTAAAAGTCTCATTAAATAATCTAAAAGTTCCACCATATAAATCATCTGATAATATGACATTATCTCCAGACTTAAATAACTGAATACAGGCTGCAATAGCTGATACTCCTGATGAAAAACCTATTGCTTCAATTCCTTCCTCTAAAATAGCTATAGTCTTTTCTACTTCCTCTCTTGTTGGATTTTGAGCTCTTGAATAATCATATCCAGTACTTTTATTTAATCCATTATGTTTAAATGTAGCTGTTTGGTAAATTGGATAACTTATAGCTCCTGTAGCTTCATCTCCTCCTGATGCCCCATTAACTGCAATTGTTTCAAATGATTTTTTAATCGCCATTCTTTTTCCCCCTTAATTATTGATATTAATCTAATAGTTTATTAGCTTTTGCTTATTTTAATTTTAAACACACTTACTGTTACTTATTTAATATTAATAATTTAAAAAATAAAAAAGTCACTTCTCAATAAGAAGTGACTAAAACGTCATAATATAAGTTTTAATGAAACTTAATTCTCCTCTCATTTCTCAGGATATTATCCTGCAGGATTTAGCACCAACGAAAAAGCTAAATGAAAGCTTATTTCAGGTTGCTGGGCTTCATAGGGCCGGTCCCTCCACCACTCTTAATAAGATTAACTTATTTAAATATTCATTTGTTAATATTTATTATACATGGTTAAATTAACTTGTCAATAATTACTTAGTATTTTTATCAACTTTCTTTATAATTATCATTTGTTTTTCAGAAAATTATTCATACCTTAATGCTTCAATTGGATCAAGACTGGCTGCTTTCTTAGCTGGATAGTATCCAAAGAATACCCCAATAGCCATAGAGAATGTAAAGCTAATTAAAATAGTGCTTATTGATATTGAAATTGGTGATTTTAATACTAATGCTGTAATTACACCAAAACCTATTCCAAGTATTATTCCTATAGTTCCACCAATTAAACATATAATAACAGCCTCTGTTATAAATTGCATTTTTATATATCCACTTTTAGCACCAAGAGCTTTTCTTGTACCTATTTCACGAGTTCTTTCTGTAACAGATACAAGCATTATATTCATAACCCCTATTCCACCAACAAGTAGTGATATTGCAGCAATTACTGATATAGCTAATGATATTGTATCAAACATCGAAGTCATCATAGTAATTTGACTCTGCATACTCATTGCCTCAACGGTCCATCCCTTATTAGTCTTATAGAAATTTTGTAAATACTTCTTCATATCTTTAGTAAGTTTTTCCGGATCAACATTATTCTTTGCTTTTACAGTAAAATAAGTATAATTCTTATTCTTAGAATTTTCTTTAACAACTGTTACTGGCGTATATAAATCTGTAGCTCTCTGACTTTCCGCTACCATTCCTCCACCAAACATCGATGTTTTATATTCATATGTTCCTACAATTGTATATGTAGTAACTGATCCAGCTGTATCTATTTTAACTTCTTTTCCTAATGCATTTTTTTCTGTCTTAAACATTTTTTTAGCGAATTCATCTGAAACTACTGCAATTCTTCTTGATCCTTTAACATCATTTTCAGAAATAAATCTTCCACTTCTCATAGTAACATTATTTACATCTTTATATCCTTCATTTACTCCTATAGTATTTACATTTGCATGTAAAAAGTTATCTTCTGCCTTACCTGAACCAGCACTTTCAGACACAGCAATATCACTAATTCTCTCTGGAAACTTTTCCTTTACAGAATTTATCTGCTCCATTGTTAAAAGATCATAATCATCTGGCTCTTTAGATGAATATATATTTCCACTTTCATCATCTACTCTCTCAACTACTCCTGCTTGAATATTATTTGTTCCAAAACTAGCCATTGTATCTGTTACTTTAGCTTTTATTACATTTCCAATCGAAACTATTCCTATAACAGATGATATACCTATTATTATTCCAAGCATAGTTAATAGTGAACGCATTTTATTTGCCTTTATACCTGCTATTGCAAGCATTATATTTTCTTTTATAAACATAATTCTTCACCATTTGGAAATTTTCTAACATACTTTTCATTCTGCTCTTCTGATATTATCTTTCCATCCTTTAATGTTATAATTCTCTCTGTTTCTTCAGCCAATTCATAGTTATGGGTTATAAAAACTATAGTTTTTCCTTCTAGTTCATGTACTTTATGGAATAGATCCATAACTAACCTTCCTGTAGAAGAATCAAGAGCTCCTGTAGGTTCATCCGCTAATATTATGCTTGGCTCATTCGCAAGAGCACGTGCTATTGCAACTCTCTGCTTTTGTCCTCCTGATAATTCATTTGGCAAATGACTCATTCTATCTCCCATGCCAACAAGTTCCAATAGTTCTTTTGCTCTTTCTATTCTTTCTTTTTTATCCAATCCTGCATAAAGCATTGGTAATTCAACATTTTTTAATGCTGTACTTCTAGGTATTAAATTAAATGTTTGAAATACAAATCCAATCTTTCTATTTCTAATATCAGATAGTCCATCATCTGATACTTCCTCCATATTAGAATCATCTAAAACGTATGTCCCAGATGTTTGTCTATCAAGAGCACCTATTATATTCATTAAAGTACTTTTTCCAGACCCAGAAGCACCAACTATAGATACAAACTCCCCTTTTTTTATAGTTATATCTATATTCTTAAGGATATCTAATTGGTTTGGAGTTCCGATATAAAAGCTTTTAACAATATTTTTCATTTCTATTATGCTTTCACTCAAACAACTCACCTCCCATTAATTTCAACAATTTGACCTACTTGGTACATTGATGGCTCAGAAATAATAAATATCCCTTCTGATAAACCATCTCCTAAAATCTCTACATCTAAATCTGATTCAAGTCCTGTAGTTATTGGTATTTCTTTAATTACATATTCATTTTCCTTTTGTCCAGTTTTTTCAGCTACATATACACTATTAGTATCACCATTCTGAACTATACTTTCATATGGAACTGTATAAACATCAGATTTTTCATCTAGTATTACATTTATCCTAGCCTTCATGCCTACTTTTACATTTTCATTTAAGTCATTTAACTTTATCTTACTCTCAAAATTTACATCATTACTTGTTGCCTGAGATTGTCCTTGTACTTGAGCATTACCACCTTTATCTGCTGTCGGATTTACACTTATAACCTCTCCATTAATAACTTCATCACCTGTTGCATCAGTTTTTATTTCTGACTTTTGTCCAATTTTTACATTTCCTACATCAACTTCTTTTATTTTTGCAGTGATTGTTACATCATTTAAGTCTTCGATTTGAAATAATATTCCTGTGCTTGGACTCCCTTCAACAGCATTAACTGAGGTTACAGTTCCATCTACTGGTGCTTTAATTATACAATCCTCTAATTCTTGTTGTTGCTTTTCAAGTCCTATACGTTGACTCTTATTTTCATAATTTGTTTTTGCTGTGTCTAAAGCTGTTTTTGCATTAGCTAAATCTGAATCTGATTTTAATTTTGCATTTTCAAAAGCAACTACAGCTTTATCATAATCATCCTTTGCATTTTCATAATCCATTTTAGCTTTATTTAATTCATCTTCTGATATTTCTCCATATCCAAGTAACGCTTGTTTATATTCATAAGTTTTTTGTTTGTCATCAAGATTCATTTTAGCTGAATTTACTGCTGTTTCAGAATTTTTTATTTCAGTATTTAAATTATTATTATATACATATAGTGCATCATCATATGCTTTTTTAGCACTATCATATTGAATTTTCGCATTTTCTTCTGTTGCATTTGTTGAAGCTACACTTTGTTCAATATCTTTTTCTAGTGTTCCTGAGTCTAATATAGCTAAAACATCTCCAGCCTTAACCACATCACCAACTTCTACTTTAACTTCCTTAACTACATTATTTAATGTAGAATAAACATTTTTAGAATTTTCACTGCCTACTTCTCCTGAAATATTAATTTTTTTAACAATATCTCCTTTTGAAAGAACAGTATAGTTAACCTCTGGTGATTTTTTAGGAACCAAAAACTTAATTGCTCCAAAGCCTATAACTACAATAAGTAATATACTTATAATTACCTTAGTTCTCTTCTTTAATTTCTTTTTAGGCTTTAAATTTTTCAAACTTATATTCTTAGGCTTTAATTTCTTTATGTCAAATTTTTGCACATTAATCCCTCCCCTAATTAGTATCCTTCTCTCATTTGTAGATAACGCAAATAATTAACATAAAGATTGTTTTTCTCTGAAACAAAGTCAGATTTTTTCGTATTTAATTCACGCTCTAAATCATCTGTTTGGTTCTTTGATACAAATCCATAATTATATTTTGCTTGCATTACACTAAAATCATTTTGTTTTTCATTTAATTTAACATTGCTATTTTTTATTGTGTTATATGAAGTCATTAAGGTATTATATTGTTTTTCAAATTCAAGTTTTGCTTTATTTTTTTCTTGCTCCAAGGATATTTCAGCATTATCAATTAAGTAATCATTATCATCTGCATCTTCTGCTTCATCAAGCTCAATATCTTTTATTTTAATAGTAGAATTATTATCAAGCATCATATCTAAATCATCTTGAAATTTTAATTTTGATATTTTATCTAAATCGGTATTTATATCATTATTTAATATTATTTCTGTATTAGCTGGTATTCCTAATGATAAATGTAGATTTTTAAGAGATGTTTCTTCTTTTTTATTTAATTCTTCAAGATTATTATTATTATCTGTATTATCAATTAAATTAGAAGTATATTCTTTTTTAGATATAAATCCCATTTCATATTTCATTTTATTAGCCTCAATTTTTTTCTGATTAGAATTAACTTCATCTTTCTTTAATTCTTTTTTAGATAATGTATCTAGGTAATCTATATATTCCTGTTGAGTTGAAAAAACTAATTTCTTAACATTCTGATCATATTGAATTCTTGATGTCCTTAAAGTATACTTAGCCTTATCCTTTGTATCTTTTAAATCATTTAAGTTATTGTTATTGTCTTTAATTGAATCCTTAATCTTATCAAGTTCACCTTCTATTTCATTTATCTTATCGCCAGAAACCGCTTGGTCACGCTTAATCTGAAGATCATCTTTTTTATTACTTAGATTCTTTTGAGAATCTTCTAAATCTTTCACTTTATCTACAAGATTATCATAATCTTCCTCTGCCTTTTTTAAATTATTATCAGCAATCTTCATATCTGGACTGTATTCAAGCATTATATCTTCTATATTATCCAATGAAACTCTAATAGTATTAGTTTTTGCCGATACAGCACTTGTTACATTTATACTTATTAATAATGCACTTAATATTAGTACCCCTATCTTTTTCATATTCACCCTCCTAATATTTCCTTTTTATGCTTTTTATGTTTTCATTTGATATTTTTATTAAAGTATATCATTTATTTCTTTAAATTGACCTTAATTAAATATTAATTTTTTCTTATTATAAAAATTTAAAAATAAAAACTGCCTATAAAATAGGCAGTTTTTATTTAACTATATATTTATTATTGTTTCAACGCCAAAATGGTCAGATATAATATCTTTATTTTTACCATTAAATATTACTTTTGAAGTTTTAACTTCTATATTATTATTGGATAAAACCAAATCTAATCTTAACTTTTCTTTATTCTCATCCCATCCATCAATTTTTCCTTTAACCGTAATTCCAGAATCTCTTTCATTAGCTAATACAAATAAATCCTTTAGTCCTTTGCTAATTAGATAATCGTACCCTTCATTTCTTACAAAAGCATTATTATTGAAATCTCCCATAAAGAATGAATATTCATTAGGCTCACTTTTCTTTAATAAATTATCAACTTGGTAATCAAAAGGTTCTTCTACGTCATTCCACCATCCTAAATGGCATGAATAGAAGTTTAGAATTTTATCTTTATAAGAAATCTTACTTTTAACAATTTTCCTTGTTTTCCAATAGTTTTTATCACTACTATTTGTTATAAGAAATGACTCATTATCTATAACTTTATGTTTTGTGAATATAGCAAGACCTTCTTCATATTTATCAAATCCTATGTGTGAAAAATCCCAATAAAAACTATATTTGTCTTTATTATAATTATCCAGCTCTTGTTTCAGAAGTATTGCAAAATTATCTTTTTTTAATGGATATTCTATAACTTCTGATTCTATTAATTGACTAACTTCTTGTAGTGCCACTACATCATAATCTTTATTATTTATTACTTCTGCTAGATACTTAATCTTATGCATTTGATTCTCTTCTTGCCATGAATGACAATTTAAAGTTAATAATTTCATTTTATTACACTCCTAATATATCCTGAATATCTGATTTTAATACATCAGCCTTCGGTCCATATATAGCCTGAATCCCTTTATCTTTAACAACTAATCCTAATGCTCCATTTTTCTTCCATTCTTTTTCATCTGCAACTAACTCTTTATTTTTAACTGTTACTCTCAAACGTGTCATACATGCATCAACATCTAATATATTATCTTTTTCTCCTAAAAGCGATATTATATTTAATGCTAATTGATTACCTGAAGCCTTGTTACTACCAGAATTATTTGATCCATCTTTAGATGATTCCTCTTCACCTTCTGCTTCAATATAGTTTCCTCTACGTCCTGGAGTTGCTATTTTAAATTTCTTAATCAAGAAATTAAATGTGAAATAATTTATAAAGAAGAATGCTATTGCACTTATAAAGAAATTAACAACATCCATTGTTAATCCTGCTTTAACAAACATAGGTACACGTGTTAAGAATTCAACAAATCCAAAAGCTTGTATTCTTACATTAATTATATCAGCCACTGCAAATCCAATACCAGTTATAACAGCATATACACCATAAAGAATTGGAGATACAAACATAAACATGAATTCAAGTGGTTCTGTAACTCCAGTTAAAAATACTGCAAGCCCAGCTGATAAAAACATTGATTTATATTTTGATTTTTTATCTTCATCAACATTTTTATACATTGCAACTGCAACACCTATTAAGGATGCACTTGAAAGAACTACTTGCCCAAATTTAAATCTTGCTGGTGTAACTGTCGCCAATAAATTGTTATACTCCGCCATGTTCCCTGAATTCTTTAAATTAATTAAATCTGATATCCAAGCAAACCATAATGGATCTTGACCTGCTATTACCTGCCCTGCATTTGCTCCAGATAATATTGTATATACTCCACCTAGTTCTGTATAATTTACTGGAATTGTAAGCATATGATGTAATCCAAAAGGTAAAAGTAAACGTTCTAAACATCCATAAACAAATGGTGATAAAATTGGTGCTGTATCCTTAGATGCTGCAAGCCATATACCAAAAGCATTTAATCCAGATTGAGCAAATGGCCACATAATAGATAGAACTATAGCTGTTACTACTGAACCTGCAATTACTACAAATGGTACAAAACGTTTTCCATTAAAGAATGATAGTGCATTAGGTAATTTATTAAAATTGTAGTATTTATTATATAAAGCTGCTCCTAAAAAACCTGATATGATTCCTATGAATACACCCATATTTAAAGCTGGTGCTCCAAGTATTGATGTAAAATAATCAGCTACAACTAAATCTTTTCCAAATAATGATGTTACTGTTGCTGTTGGATCTGAAAGCATAGAAGAACTTACTCCAAAAATTGCTCCTGTAACACGATTAGTAAGAATAAACGCTATAAGTGCTGCAAATGCTCCACCTGCACGTTCTTTCGCCCAAGATCCACCAATTGCAACTGCAAATAGAATGTGTAAATTTCCAATAATACCCCATCCAAGATCCTCCACAACTCTTGCAACAGCTTGAATAAGAGCTAAATCTCCAGACATTCCTATTAATTTTCCAATACAAATCATTAATCCAGCCGCTGGCATTACTGCAACTACTACCATTAATGCTTTTCCGAATTTTTGCCAAAAATCAAATGAAAAAATTTTATTTTTATTATCCTTCATATATACTCCCCCTATTTCTATTTCTATTTTATTTCTCATAAACTCTCAAACTCTATTACCATAAATTTAAAAAATGTTTTACTTTAATTTATATAGTCTACATTCCCAAGGCTTTAATTTAATATTATTTGTTGCCAAATGTTTTTCTACACTATAGTTTGACAATAGTAATTCATCAAAATATAATTGTTCTTTTTCATAAGAGTATTCATTAATATTATCTGATAAATTACATATAATAATGTATTTTTCATTGTCCAGTTGTCTTAAGTATGCATATATGTTTTCATCTTCTTTAAGTATTAACTTATATTCACCATATATTAAAGTTTCACTTGATTTCTTAATACCTATTAACTTCTTATAAAAATTTAATACGGAATTTTCATCCTTTTCTTCATTTTCTACATTTATCTCCTCATAATTAGGATTAACACCTATCCAAGGTTTACTTTCTGAAAATCCAGCATACTCTGAACTATTCCATTGCATAGGTGTTCTAGCATTATCTCTTGACGACATCCATACTTGTTCCATAGCTTTTTCTCTAGAAACACCTGATTCTATTTTTTCATTATATGCATTTATACATTTAACATCATCATACTCTTCAATAGTTTTAAACTTAACGTTTCCCATTCCAAGTTCTTGCCCTTGATAGATAAAAGGTGTTCCTTGTTGCATAAAATACATTAATGCAAATGCCTTAGCACATTCTTGTCTGTACTCATTATCATTTCCCAATGTTGAAATAACTCTTGGTATATCATGATTTTCAATAAAAAGTGCATTCCATCCTACTCCATTTAGATTGTCTTGCCATCTGCTTAGAGCATTCTTTAATGCTTTTAAAGAAAACTTTTTATCTGGATCATAATCCCATAGTTCAAGATGTTCAAATTGAAAAACCATATTAAATTTGCCTTCATTATCTCCAACCCAAAGATTTGCATCTTCAGCATTAACTCCATTAGCTTCCCCAACTGTCATAATGTCATAATTAGAAAAAGTTTTTTCGTTTAGCTCCTCTAAAAATTCATGAATTCCTTCATAGTTCATATGTTTATCAAAAGATTCAACATATACTTGGTTCTCAGGATTAGGCATATCATCAAATTTTTGATCTTTTTTTATATGACTTATTGCATCTACCCTAAATCCATCAATCCCTTTATCAAGCCACCAGTTTATCATTTTATATACTTCTTTTCTCATATCTTCATTTTCCCAATTTAAATCTGGTTGCTTTTTTGTAAATAGATGTAGAAAATATTCATCTGTTGTTTCGTCATATTCCCAGGCAGAACCTTTGAAAATACTTTCCCAATTATTAGGTTCTTTTTCATTTTTACCAGGTTTCCAAATATACCAATCTCTTTTAGGATTATCTTTGGATGATTTAGATTCAATAAACCATTGATGTTCATCACTTGTGTGGTTAACAACTAGATCAATTATTAATTTCATTTTTCTTTTATGTACTTCTGATAATAGATTATTAAAATCATCCATGGTTCCAAAGTCATCTGCAATATCTCTATAATCACTTATATCATATCCATTATCATCATTTGGCGATTTATACATTGGACATATCCATATTACATCTATACCTAATTCTTTTAAGTAATCTAACTTTGATATAATACCATTTAAATCTCCAATTCCATCATTATTTGAATCCTTAAAACTTCTTGGATAAATTTGATATCCAACTGCTTCTTTCCACCAAATTTTTTTCATAACCATCATCTCCTTGTGCAATCGCTTGCATAAAATTGAAAATAAAAATGTATTTAATTTAAAAATTAATATTTTAAATATTCACATTCATTATTTTGCATATTCACGCTACTATGTTCTTTAGCGTTATTATATCATATTCGTAAACTTTTACAAAGTTTATATTTTATCATTAAATTAAGATATATAAATAAATGCTCCTATTTTCACAAATTTTCTTTAATATAATATATAATTTATTGCAAGCGTTTGCACTTAAAATCATTAAAATGGCAGATATTCATCTGCTATTTTAATGATTCTCTTTCTATTAATTTAGAATCAACAATATAGTGATTTATAGATGTCTTATTACTCTCTAGATAATCTATCAATATTTTAGCTGCATAATACCCTAATTCTGATGCATTAATATCAATTGATGCTAGTGGTGGCTTTTGAAATTGCGCTAATGGTGTATTGTTGAATCCTATTACAGATATATTATTAATGTTTTTTTCATTAATTACTTTTAATGCTCCAAATGCTAATATATCATCTTCAACTATTATTGCTGTTGGATTGCTTTTTTGTAACAACTCTGTAGTTCCTTCAATTCCTTGTTCTTCATTAAATTCATTTTTCATTACTATATTTTTATCTTTAACTACTATCCCATTAATCTCACATGCAACTTTAAAGCCCTTTAGTCTGTCTTTAGTCACATTCCATTCTTTTTGTGCTCCTAAAAATCCAATTTCTTTATGTCCTTTTTTTATCAGTTCATTTACTAAATTATATGTTGCCTTAAAATTATCATTATCAACCCACAGCATACCTTCAGATTCTTCTGGTCTTCCTATAACTACAAATGGGAATCCTGTATTTTTTAGATATTCAATACTTTTATCATCTTTCCTAGCTCTTAGTAAGCATACCCCATCAACTAAATTACTATTTATAAAGTCATTTATATAATCAGATTCTGTCTTCTCATCTTCACTAAATGCATATGTAATATAATATCTTTTACTTTGAGCATATCTACTCATGCCCTTCATAGCCTGAATGAAAAATGGATTAGTCAATAGATCTTGAGCTTCATTTGGAAATACAACACCAATGATTCTACTTTTATTATTAGCCAAACTTCTAGCAATAGCATTTGGTCTGTAATTCAACTTACTAATTGCTTCTCTAACTATTTCCTTAGTTTTTTCACTAATTTGAGAACTATCTGATAAAACCCTTGATACAGTAGATGGTGAAACATTTGCCTCCTTAGCTACTTCTTTGATTGTAACTTTCATAATTACCCCCTATCCAGTTTTCCTCTAAACTAATATTATCACGAAAATAATTGGTAAAATAGGCTTTAAAATAAATTTATTTAGAAATAAAAAGTTACTGAATATATCAGCAACTTTTAAATATAAAATAAATTTCTAAATTCAATAATACTACTTAATTGACCCTTGTACAATACCAGCAATAATTTGCTTTTGAACAAAGAAATAAAATATTATTATCGGAATTACAGCCATGATCAAAGCTGCCATAGCAAGTTCCCATTGCTTTGAGAATGCTCCAAAGAAATTATTCATAGCAAGTGGTATAGTATTTATTTTACCATTAACAGTTAAGAATGGTAGTAAGAAGTCATTCCATACCCATATTCCATTTAAAACCGCTACTGTAACTGTTGTAGATTTTAGTAATGGCAAAATTACTTTTGTATAAGTTTTCCACTTACTACATCCATCTATTATTGCTGCTTCTTCTATTTCTAAAGGAATACTTGAAATAAATCCATGATATAAGAATACACTCATGCTAGCTCCGAAACCTATATACATGAATATTAATCCATAATGTGTTCCAAGCATCTTAAATGGTCCAAATTCAAGTTGAGCCATCCATTTTACAAGTGGTAACATAACTGCTTGGAATGGTACAACCATACCAGAAACAAATATATAGAATATTATTTTACTTTTTTTAGATTTATCTCTACATAAAACCCAAGCTGCCATTGAAGAAAATAATATTATAAGTACAACACTACAAACAGTAATTATTATTGAATTAGTGAATGAATGAAGAAAATCCATTCTTGCTGCTGCATCTGCATAATTTTTAAAATTCCATACTGATGGAAATCCTGTTGTATCAGCAAATATTTCTCTTCTTGTTTTAAATGAGTTAATAAACATTAAATAGAATGGTACCATATATAATATTAATAACAACCAGGTTACAATTTCTAATGATTTTAGTTTTCCATTATAACTACCTAATGTTGTTAATTTTTTTCCTTTTTTATCGCTATTTACTTGAGGAGTATCTACTATTTTATTTGTTTCCATTATGCTTCTACCTCCTTCTTCTTATTAAAGTAAACTTGAGTTAACGAAATAGCTGTTACAAGTATAAAGAATACAATAGCTTTTGCTTGCCCAATTCCCATGTTATTAGAAACAAATGCTTCTTTATATATGTTTAATGCTAACATTTCAGTTGTTTTTGCTGGAGTTAGTGAGAAGTTTAAATCAAATAGTTTAAATGAATTTGCTAAAGTTAAAAATAAACAAACTGTTATTCCAGGTCTCACCATAGGAATTGTTATATTTTTAAATGTATGCCATCCATTTGCACCATCTATATGTGCAGCCTCTATTAAATCATGAGGTACATTTTCAAGAGAAGCAACATATATAACCATTATATATCCTGCATATTGCCATGTTGAAACAATAAGCATAGCCATTATTGCTGTATGAGGTTCTTGAAGCATAGAAGTTGAAAGAATTGTACTTCCTAACTTTTGACCTACTCCTGTAAATACAGAGTTAAACATAAATTGCAATATAAATCCTAAAATCAATCCTCCAATTAAGTTCGGCATAAAAAATCCAGTTCTTAATAAATTCTTAGTCTTTAAATTTCTTGTAACTATATATGCTAATCCAAATCCTATTAAATTAATTGTTATTACACTAGCAAATGTATATACTATTGTAATTTTCAAAGCATATAAAAATTGTGTATCTTTAAATAAACTTGCATAATTTTTAAAACCAACAAAATCATATTGAGGGTTAGCACCGTTCCAATTAGTAAATGTATAGTATATACCTATTAGAAATGGAATTATTACTACCATAGTTAATGCAAATAGACATGGACCAACAAAAATCCAGAAGTCTTTATTATCTCTTGATCTTTTGCTCATTTTTTACTCCTTTCTAGCTACTGTTAATATAAATTAATTTAACTTCTTAAATTAAACTAGATAAATTCTTACGATTTCTATTGAATAGTCATAAGAGGACTTATAGTCCTCTTATGATATAGTTTTTAATTTTATTTTCTATTATTGTTCTTTTGGAGATACGTCTTGAATTCCTTGAAGCATTGCTGTTTTAGCTGCATCACCCATATCAGATCCTGCAAATGTTGAGAATAGAGGTCCTATCTTTTCCATTGTGAATCCATCTGGTAAGTTAGTAAATGCCCATGGAAGTGTCTTTCCTGCTTTATTGAATTCAGTAATTGATTTGTTTAAAGGATTATCGCTTTCAACTTTAAAGTTTGTAAATGCAGGAATCATATCCATATCTTTAACTAATGATTCTTGACCTGCATCACTTGTAACCATCCAATCTAAGAAAGCCTTAGCTTCTGCATTAACTGAAGAATCTTTGTTAACAACCCAATACATAGGAACTCCAACTGGAATAGATCCACTTACTTTTGTATCATTATTTATAGCCATTGGAACAAATCCCATTTCAAAATTAGCATCTAAGTTCTTTAAATCTGAAGCTGTCCAGTTACCTTGTTGCATAAATGCTGTTTTTCCTAATGCAAAGTTACCAACTTGATTACTATAATCTATAGTATCTAGAGTTTTACCTCCACCATATTTGCACATTAATTCAACTAAGTTCATCCAATCTTTAAATCCTTGATTATTAACTATATCAGCTTTACCTGCAATATAATCTTTAACAAATTGTGATGGATTTTCTTGTGCTGCTAATGGTATATTAAATGTATGATTACCAGTAACCCAAGTTTCTTTTGTTGTATAAGATACAACATTATCAAGTCCAAGTTCAGCTTTTTTACTATCTAAAGTTTCAAATGCTGCCTTTAATTTATCAAATGTATCAATCGAATTGGGATCGATACCAGCTTTATCTAAAATTTCTTTATTGTACATTAGTCCATAGCCTTCTGTTGCTGCTGGCATACCATATACTTTTCCATCGAATGTGACTGTATCAAGTGTCCCATTTACTGCATTTTTAACCCATTCTTCTGAACTTAAATCATCGATTTTGTGTTTCCAAACGCTGTAGTCTCCTGCGCCTTGTATCATAAATATATCTGGTTCAGTGCCTTTTTGGAATTCTGCTTTTAATGAAGCTCCATAATCTGCACCACCACCTACAGAAGTTATTTCAACCTTTACTCCTGTTTCTTCTTCGTATTTCTTCGCTAGATCTTGCAAAGCATCATTAATTTCAACTTTTAATTGAAATACTTTAACTGTTTTTCCAGCTCCGTCTTTTTTACTTGCATCTGATGATGAATCACCAGTAGTTGATGTACTACCACAACCTATCATTGTTCCACAAAGTAGTGTTGTAGCTAAAATTGTTGACAATACTTTTTTCATTTTCATAGAAATACCCCTCCATTAAAATTCATTTAATTGTATTGAACTTATTTTACAACAGTCTTAAAGATTATATTATATAATCCGTATTTAAAAGTTTATATTTTTAAATACAGAATGTTGATCATTATAATTCTGCTTGTCCTTATCGCAAGCGTTTGCAAATAGTGACAAAAAAATTGACATATAATTTCTATTACTATTTTAATATAGAATTACTATATATAATTAATTCATTCATTCCTATTGTATTCCTTTTCACATACTTAGTATATCAATTCAAGAAAACTTTTACAAGTAATATTTTACCTCAATTTTTTCTATATATGTTTACTTTTCTTCTATTCTTTAGGTTTTTCTTTAATTTTCTTGGAACCTTTTTATATTTTTAAAATTAATTAATTTTTTATCTATTTTTCTATATTCCTATTAACCAATAACTCCTTTTCCTTTCTTGTTAATTGCTTTATTTCATATTCCCTTTTCATAGCATCTATCTTTTCCTTAAATTCTTCATGATATATCAATCTAACTGGTCTTCTTCCTTTTGTATATTTCGCACCTTTACCTTGTGAATGCATTTTTACTCTTTTTTCTAAATTGTTTGTCCACCCAGTATAGAATGTTCCATCTGAACATTCTACTATATATACATAATTCATTTATATCCCCCGTATTTTAATTACAGATTCATTCTCAATATTTTTTAAATATATGCATAAAGCATTTTTTAAGCACTATATTTTAATAAATGTTCTTAATTTTAATTTCTAACACATGTACATTTACTCTATAATTATAATATAAATTTTTATAGTTTTCATATTTAAGCATATTAATAAATTTCTAATTTTAATATTGTTTTTCTTTTTATTATTAAATTTATTATGATATATAATAATGTATAAGAGAGCTAATCATTATACTACAAATGTTGTAGAAAATAAATTTAATAAAAAAGGACTATATTAACTGCATTCACATGCATATTAATATAGTCCTATAAAAATATTTTTAAATTAGTCTACTTTAGCTGTATCAATCCAGCTCATCATTCCTCTTAATTCCTTACCAACTTTTTCAATTGGATGTTCTGCTTCTGCTCTTCTTCTTGCATTGAAGTATGGTCTATTAGTTTGATTTTCTAATAACCAGTTCTTAGCAAATGTACCATCTTGAATTTCAGTTAGAACCTTTTTCATTTCTTTCTTAGTTTCATCAGTTATAATTCTTCTACCAACTTGGTAATCTCCATATTCAGCAGTATCTGAAATTGAATATCTCATCATGCTTAATCCACCTTGGTATAATAAATCAACGATTAATTTCATTTCATGCATACATTCAAAATAAGCATTTTCTGGAGCATATCCTGCTTCTACTAATGTTTCGAATCCAGCTTTAATAAGTTCTGAAACACCACCGCAAAGTACTGCTTGTTCTCCAAATAAGTCTGTTTCTGTTTCATCTTTAAATGTAGTGTCAAGAACTCCAGCTCTTGCTCCACCAATTCCATTTGAATAAGCTAATGCTAAATCATGTGCTCTTCCTGATGCATCTTGGTGTACTGCAACTAAGCAAGGTACTCCTGCGCCTTCTGTATATGTTCTTCTTACTAGATGTCCTGGTCCCTTTGGAGCTACCATAAATACATCAACATATGATGGTGGTACTATTTGTCCAAAGTGAATGTTAAATCCATGAGCAAATACTAACGCATTTCCTTCTTCTAAGTTTGGTGCAATTTGTTCATTGTATATTTTAGCTTGTTTTTCATCTGGTAATAATATCATTATTATATCTGCAGCTTTAGCAGCTTCTTCAACTGTTGCAACTTTAAGTCCAGCAGTTTCTGCTTTAGCCCAAGATTTACTACCATTATATAAACCTACAACTACATCTATTCCACTTTCATGAAGATTTAACGCATGTGCATGTCCTTGGCTACCATAACCTATTATAGCAACTTTCTTTCCTTTTAATAAGTTTAAATCTGTGTCCTTTTCATAATACATTTTTGGCATTTTTTTGTCCCCCTTAGTTATTATTGATATCTTCCTCGCTTATTATTTCATTAATTGGTGCACCTGGTGCAACCATAGGAAAAACTTTTTTATCTGTGTTAATTAAATATTCTATGAGAACAGGCGATTTTGATTCAATTGCTTGTTTAAGCACATCATCTATTTCATCTTTTTTACTTATTCTAAAACCTTTTGCACCTAATGATTCTGCAAGTTTAACATAATCTATAGGTCTATTAAGTGTTGTTTCTGAATATCTAGCCTCATAAAAGAAATTTTGCCATTGTCTAACCATACCTAAACAATTATTATTCATTACTATTTCTATTATTGGAAGATGATTTTTTACCGCTGTAATCAATTCATTGAAATTCATCCCAAAACTTCCATCACCAGCAATATTAAATACTCTTCTATCTGGTCTACCTGTTTGAGCTCCAATGGCTGCTCCCAAACCATACCCCATAGTACCAAGACCACCGGAACTTATAAAGCTCCTATCTTGTTTAAAGTTAAAGTATTGAGATGCCCACATTTGATGTTGCCCAACTTCAGTTGTTAATACAAAGCTTCCATCATTTAATTTATTTAATTTATCAAACAGCAATTCAGGTGTCAATTCATTACCTTCATTAACTGGTTTTTTAGTATTTCCTTTTAAGTCATCAACAAAATTAATCCATTCTGTATTTTTCTTTTCATCTACTAAAGGCATTAATTTTTCTAAAGCGACCTTCAAATCTCCTATAATACATGAGTCTACTTTAATATTCTTATTTACTTCAGCTGGATCAACATCTATTTGCAATATTTTAGCATTTTTAATATGATTTTGATCACTAATAACTCTATCACTAAATCTAGCTCCCAAGGTTATTAATAAATCACATTTTGTAGCTGAAATATTAGATGCTTTAGTTCCATGCATTCCTATCATTCCAGTACATAATTCATGATCCCCTGGAAATGATGACACACACATTAATGATGTTGAAACTGGTGCATTTATTTTTTCAGCAAATTCTATTAATTCTCTTGATGCTTCTGATAAAGTAACTCCACCACCAGCATATATAAATGGTCTTTTACTATTATTTATTAATTCCGCTGCATCCTTTAAAGCTTTTTCAGTAATATATTCTGATTTTCTTGTTATTTCCTTAGGAACTATTTTTTCATACTCTGCCTTGTTTGCAGTTACATCCTTAGGAATATCTATTAAAACTGGTCCTGGTCTTCCCTCTTGTGCTATATAAAAAGCTTCTCTAATTATATCTTGTAACTCATTAACATCTTTTACAATATAATTGTGTTTTGTTATAGGCATTGTTATTCCTGCTATATCAACTTCTTGAAAGCTATCTTTACCTAGCAATGGTTTAGCTACATTCCCTGTAATTGCTACTACAGGAATTGAATCCATATATGCTGTCGCAATACCAGTTACTAAATTAGTAGCTCCTGGACCTGATGTCGCTAAACATACTCCAACCTTACCTGTTGCTCTTGAATAACCATCTGCTGCATGGGATGCTCCTTGTTCATGACAAGTCAAAACATGATTAATTTGGTCTTTGTATTTATATAATGCATCATATATATTTAATACAGCCCCACCCGGATAACCAAATATAGTATCAACACCTTCATCAACAAGAGACTTTATTAAGATTTCAGCCCCCGTTAATAACATTTAATCCACTCCTTTGCTTCATAAATTATTCTTATTTATTTTAAAATTGCTTATTTCTAAAGTATATATGACTATATATTATCTAAGAATAGCACCTTCACTTGCAGAACTTACAAGCTTAGCATATCTAGCTAAATATCCTTCTTTAACCTTTGGTTCTAAAGGCTTAAAATTCTTTCTTCTTTCTGCTAAAACATCATCACTAACATTTAATTGAAGTTTTGAATTATTTATATCAATTGATATAATATCTCCATCTTCAACTAATCCAATTACACCGCCATCTGCTGCTTCTGGTGATACGTGACCTATTGCAGCTCCTCTTGTAGCTCCACTAAATCTACCATCTGTGATCAATGCTACTGATTTATCTAATCCCATTCCAGCAACTGCTGCTGTAGATGAAAGCATTTCTCTCATTCCTGGTCCACCCTTTGGTCCTTCATATCTTATAACTATTACATCTCCTGGTTTTATTTGTTTACCAAATATTGCTTCTATAGCTTCTTCTTCTGAATTAAATACTCTTGCAGGACCTTCATGAATTAACATTTCTGGTACTACTGCTGATCTTTTAACTACTGCACCTTCTTCTGCTAAATTACCTCTTAATACTGCTATTCCACCAGTCTGGCTATATGGTTTATCAATAGGTTTTATTACATCATAATTTAATACTCTTGCATTTTTTATATTTTCACCTTGTTTATGTCCTGTAGCTGTTATGCAATCTAAATCTAAAAGATCTTTTTTAGAAAGTTCATTCATCACTGCTGTAACTCCGCCTGCTCCATATAAATCTTCAATAGGTGTATCTGATGCAGGTGCTAACTTACATAAATTAGGTGTAATAGATGATATTTCATTTATAATATTTAAGTTCATTGGAACTTTAGCTTCATTAGCTATTGCTGTTAAATGTAGAACACTATTAGTTGAACATCCAAGTGCCATATCAACAGTTAATGCATTTCTAATGCTTCTTTCATTAACAATATCTCTTGGCTTAATATCTTTTTCTAGTAATTCCATAACTTTCATTCCAGCATATTTAGCTAATCTTATTCTTTCTGAATATACTGCTGGAATTGTACCATTTCCAGGTAGACCAAGTCCTAACACTTCGCACAAACAGTTCATGGAATTCGCTGTAAACATACCTGAACATGCTCCGCATGATGGACAAGCTTTGTTTTCTAAGTCATTTAAATCTCCTAAAAGCATTGATCCATTTTCATAAGCTCCAACAGCCTCAAACATAGTTGAAAGTGACACTGATTTTCCTTTAAACTTACCAGCAAGCATTGGTCCACCACTAATTATTATTGATGGAATATTAATCCTTAAAGCTGCCATTAACATTCCTGGAACAATCTTATCGCAATTTGGAATAAATACTAATGCATCAAATGCATGTGCTTTTGCCATACATTCAATTGAATCCGCTATAAGCTCTCTTGTAACTAAAGAATACTTCATTCCTTCGTGTCCCATTGATATACCATCACATACTCCGATTGATGGGAATACTAGAGGAGTTCCCCCTGACATCAATACTCCCTTTTTAACCGCTTCTGTAATTTTATCTAAGTTTATATGACCTGGAATAATATCATTTTGTGAACTTACTACTCCTATTATTGGTCTTGCTATTTCCTCATCAGTTAATCCGCTTGCTTTTAATAATGATCTTTGTGGGGCCTTAGTAGGTCCCTTTTTTATTGCGTCACTTCTCATTTATAATTACTCTCCTTCTTTTATTTTCTTACAAACTAAGTCTCCAATCTCAACTGTTCCAACTAGTTTCTTTCCTTCACTCATTATATCTCCTGTTCTATAACCGTCCTCAAGAACAGAAAGAACCGAATTTTCTATTAATTTTGCTTCTTCATCTAATGAAAAGCTATATCTAAGCATCATTGCACTTGAAAGAATAGTTGCAAGAGGATTTGCAATTCCCTTTCCAGCTATATCTGGTGCACTTCCATGTATTGGTTCGTACATTCCTAGTGTTCCTTCTCCTAAAGATGCTGAAGGAAGCATACCAATTGATCCTGTTACCATACTTGCTTCATCTGATAAGATATCTCCAAACATATTTGAAGTTACTATTACATCAAATTGTTTAGGATCTCTTACTAACTGCATAGCTGCATTATCAACATATAAATGATTTACTTCTACTTCTGGATAATCTTTAGCCATTTCATCTATAACGCTTCTCCAAAGTCTTGAACTTTCTAAGATGTTTGCCTTATCTACACTTGTAAGTTTTTTATCTCTCTTCATAGCTGTATCAAATGCAATTTTAGCTATTCTCTTTACTTCTTCTACACTATATCTTTCTGTATCATAAGCAGTTTGAACTCCATCAACAACTTCTCTACCTCTTTCTCCAAAGTAAATTCCGCCTGTTAATTCTCTTACAATACAAATGTCAATTCCATCTCCTACTATACTGTCTTTTAATGGAGAATCCCCTTTTAATGGAGCATATAATACTGCAGGCCTTAAATTACAATATAAATTCATGCCACCTCTTAATCCAAGAAGTGCTTGTTCTGGTCTCACCTTAGCATCTGGATTATCCCACTTAGGTCCTCCAACTGCACCAAGTAAAACTGCATCATTTCTCTTACATGCTTCTAAAGTTTCAGCTGGAAGTGGTGTTCCTTCTTTATCAATAGCACAACCACCTGCTAATACATATTCATATTCAAATCTATGTCCAAATTTTTCACCTATTGTTTTTAAAACTTTTATAGTTTCTTCCACAACTTCTGGACCTATTCCGTCTCCTGGTATTACTGCTACATTACATTTCATATTAAAAAGTCCCCCTCTTTTTTAATTAACGCTCTTATCGCTTTGTTTATATTCTAAATATTCTTAATTTTCTATATTTATATATATTTCTACATTAATTTCAAAATTCCTACTTATTGTTTTTAATATATCCAATTAATCCATTATTATCTATAATTTTTTGCATGAATTCTGGAAATGCTTCACCTTGATATTCTTGATTTTTAGTTAAATTCTTAATTACCCCTGTTGAGAATTCAACTTCTAATTCATCACCAGCTTCAATATTAGCTACTGCTTCATCACATTCTAGAATTGGCAATCCAATATTTATAGCATTTCTGTAAAATATTCTTGCAAATGTTGATGCAATAATACAGCTAATACCTGCTGTTTTAATTGCTAATGGTGCATGTTCTCTTGATGAACCACAACCAAAATTTTTATTTGCAACAATAATATCTCCTTCTTTTACATTTTTCACAAAATCTTTATCTATATCTTCCATACAGTGTGCTGCAAGTTCTTTAGGATCTGATGTGTTTAAATATCTTGCTGGAATAATTACATCTGTATCAACATTATTTTCATATCTAAATACTTTACCTTTTACGCTCATTACTAAATACCCCCTACACTAATTCTGGATCAGTTATTTTTCCTGTTAAAGCAGATGCTGCTGCAACAGCTGGACTTGCAAGATATACTTCTGATCCAACATGCCCCATTCTACCTACAAAGTTTCTGTTTGTTGTTGATAATGCTCTCTCGCCTTCAGCTAATATTCCCATATGACCTCCTAAGCATGGACCACAAGTTGGTGTTGAAAATACAGCTCCTGCTTCAACCAAATCTTTAATTATTCCTTCTTCTAATGCTTGAAGGTAAATCTTTTGAGTTCCTGGTATAACTATACATCTAATACCTTTTTTAACCTTATTACCTTTTATAATGTCTCTAGCAACTCTTAAGTCTGAAATTCTACCATTTGTACAAGAACCAATTACAACTTGATCAAGTTTTACATCTCCAACATTATCAATTGTTCTAGTATTATCCGGTAAATGTGGAAATGCAACAGTTGGTCTTAAAGTACTTAAATCAATTTCAAATACTTCATCATATTCTGCATCTGCATCAGCTTCATAAACTTTCCATTCTCTAGTTGTGTGCTCTTTTAAATATTCAGTAGTTTTATCATCAACTGGGAATATTCCATTTTTTCCACCTGCTTCAATAGCCATATTTGCCATTGTTAATCTATCATCCATTGAAAGATATTGAATTCCATCTCCAACAAATTCCATAGATTTGTATAAAGCTCCATCAACACCAATCATTCCGATTATGTGTAATATTATATCTTTACCACTAATCCATTTTGCTGGTTTATTTTTAAGAACAAACTTTAAAGCAGAAGGTACTTTAAACCAACATTTTCCTGTAGCCATTCCTGCTGCCATATCAGTTGATCCAATACCTGTTGAAAATGCTCCAAGAGCTCCATAAGTACAAGTATGTGAATCAGCTCCTATAACAACATCACCCGCAACCGCTAGTCCCTTTTCAGGAATTAAGCAATGTTCAATTCCCATTTCTCCAACGTCAAAAAAGTTTTCTATTTCCATTTCATTAGCAAATTCTCTAATATATTTTACTTGTTCTGCTGCTTTTATATCTTTATTTGGAGTAAAATGATCTGGAACTATAGCAATTTGACTTTTACTAAATACTTTTTTTGTACCAAATTTCTCAAATTCATTTACTGCTACTGGAGTTGTAATATCATTTCCTAAAACCAAATCAAGATCTGCCATAATTAATTGTCCAGCTTTTACACTGTCTAATCCTGCATGTGCAGCTAATATTTTTTGCGTCATTGTCATTCCCATTTTTAATCTGCCCCCTTAAAAATATGTTTTTACTTTTCTTTCTATATCTTTTATCAATTTATATTCTATTGAATCAACCAAAGCAATCCAGCTAGCTTGAATAACGTCTCTTGATACCCCTACTGTTGTCCAATTTTCAATTCCATCTGTTGATTCAATTAAAACTCGTACCTTTGCTTCTGTAGCACTCTCAGAATCTAAAACCCTAACTTTATAATCAACAAGTCTTGCTTCCTTAAGCTTAGGATAAAATACTTCTAGTGCCTTTCTTATTGCCTTATCCAATGCATTTACTGGGCCTTCTCCTTCAGCTGCTGTCATTTCATTTTGTCCATCAACTGTAATATTTATTACTGCTGTTGAACTAAATTTTTCACTTTCATAAGGCTGTTCACCTATGATCTTAAAATGATTTAGTTTAAAGAATGGTCTATATTTGCCAATAGTTTTTCTTATTACTAATTCTACTGTTCCTTCTGCGCCTTCAAATTGGTATCCTTCATATTCTAATTCTTTTAATCTGTCTGTAATTTTTTGAACTGAATCATCATCTTTAGATATATTAGGAAATATCTTTTTAATTTCTTGGAATATTGTACTTTTCCCACTAACCTCTGAAACTAAAAATCGTCTTTTATTTCCGACCAATTCTGGTGATATATGCTCATAAGACTTTGGTGCTTTAGTAACTGCATCTATATGCATTCCACCTTTGTGTGCAAAAGCTGAAGTTCCTACAAATGGATTCTGATCTGAAAGTGTAATATTACATATTTCAGCAACAAATCTAGCAGCCTTAGTTAAATTAACAAGTTGATTCTCATTTATAGCTTCATATCCAAGTTTTAATTTTAGTGTAGGTATTATTGCACTTAGATTAGCATTACCACACCTTTCACCAATACCAATAAATGTTCCTTGAACATGTCTTGCCCCTGCTTCAACTGCCATAATAGAATTTGCCACTGCCATTCCCATATCATCATGACTATGAATTCCTATTTCTACTGATATTTCTTGTTTAACATTCTCAGTTATATTGTATATTTCTTGAGGTAAGCTTCCACCATTTGTATCGCATAAAGTAATTACTTCTGCTCCAGCTTCCTCAGCTATCTTAATAGTTGCCATCGCATAGTCTTTGTTTGCTTTATATCCATCGTAGAAATGCTCTGCATCAAAGATCACTTTCTTATGTTTCTCACATAAATATTTGATTGTATCTTTTATCATTTCTAAATTTTCATCTAATGTAGTTTTTAATATGTCTGTAACTTGGAAATCCCACGCCTTTCCAAAAATAACAACCACATCAACATCTGATGATAATAAATCTTTTAGATTTTTGTCTTCTTCCACCTTAATGTTTGGCCTTCTAGTTGAACCAAAAGCTGCTATTTTAGAATTCTTAAGTTCTATTTCTTTAAGACGTTTAAAAAATTCCATATCTTTTGGATTAGATCCTGGGTTGCCAGCTTCAATATAATCAACCTGGATCTCATCAAGAACTTTGACTATCTTAATTTTATCTTCCAAGGAGAAGGAAATTCCTTGTCCTTGAGCCCCATCTCGCAGTGTAGAATCAAATATTTTTACCTGATTCTCAGCCATCTATGCTTTCCCCCTTTTATTTTGCCATTGCTTAATTTTTAGTAGTCATTGCCATTAATTATTCTCATAATCTTCTAAAGAATTCTTTATACTTTTATCCCCTCTTTGAAGAGCTGTAATCCCTGTTCTAGCTATTTCTTCAATTCCGTATTCTTCCATAAGATTTATAAGTGCTGACACCTTACTTTCATCCCCAGTTAATTCAATTGTTAAGGTATCACTAGATAAGTCTATTATCTTACTTCTAAATATTTTTACTGTTTCATTTATTGCTGCCCTGCTCTCTCCAGTTGCTCTTACCTTTATAAGTACAAGTTCTCTGTAAACAGATTCTTCAGGCTTGAAATTTACAACCCTTATTACATCTTCCAGCTTATTTAATTGCTTTTTAACCTGCTCTAAGACATCATCATCGCCTTTAAGAGTAATTGTCATTCTTGAAATCTCAGAATTTTCAGTGCTTCCAACAGTTAAACTATCAATATTATATCCCCTTCTTGAAAATAAGCCGCTGACCCTGCTTAATACCCCTGACGAATTCTTTACTAAAACAGATAATACATGTTTCTCCAAATTATCTCCCCCCTTAAAAATAGTTAAAAAAATCCACCCTTAATGATATAAATCATAAGAAGTGGGATAAATTCCGCCTTACGTAAGATCACTAGGTTCCAACAAACCCTTGCATATAACGGATGCACACCGGACATCTTTTACTAAAGAAATTTTGTTTCTCTTTCTGGATTCTGCTCAGGAGTGATAATCATCAAGCTAAAGTATCGATTCTCACCAACCATCGACTCTCTGAAAACTTATCCACTAAATAATCTTCTCCATCTCAGCATTTTATAACTTAAAGGACATATTAACTTTTCTTGTTGTATTAGAGTTTACTCTGGTTATTTGCCATTGTCAACATTTAATTTAAATATTTTCCATTATAATTTTTTTATCAGTTTTATTTGTACATAAATTATCAATGTATTATCTGATTTCGTTTTCTTTTATTGATTTATTTTTTTATGTTTTCTTTATTTGATTATATATAATTTATACAGGTGTTTTATTGCAAAATTAAAAATATATTTTTTTTTCTAATCCGGATCTCCATATGGTTCAATTACATCTATGTTTTCAACATCTGCCAAAATTTTGTCTAATCCATATTCATATAAATTTATTTCCACACTATCACCTATTAATTTTGAAATAACTTCTTCTTTTTCTGAATCAAATACTAATTCATTTTCTAGTTTATTAATAAAATCCTTAAGATTGTATATTTCACATTTTCCCTCTGCAACTCCTAATTGTGTACATATATTCCTTCTTGGCTCCTCTGCCCCGCGCTCAGTTGCATCATTATAATCTTCTTCTAAAATCCCATCATCTATCTTTTTTTCATAATATAAATTTATATATGCCTTTGCTAATTCTAAATCATTAAAACCTTTAGTATTACCGCTTGGCATAACTAGCAAATATTCATTATATGGCTTTTTACTCATATTAATCTTTCCTCTCAAATTTACTTTTAAAATATATTATATTTTTTATTAAACATCTAAATGAAAACTACTTATTATAAATTTATTATCTCCACCATTAACTAAATTATTTATTAATAAAAACAGCTTAATCTAAAATAAATTTGATTATAAAATACACGACTGATTAGATATAGTCTGAAAAATTATATGTTAACAATAAAATTGCAAAAATATAGCACTGGTATTTCTACCAGTGCTATAAGAATCTTTTATTTAATTTCTATATTTTACGAAAAATATATTGATTTTAGTTACTCTTTTTCTATAACTAAATCTATATTTTCAATTGCTTTCCTTACTTTCTTTGTTGCATTAACCATATTTATGAGACTTGGTTTTGTTTCTTTCATATCTCTTGTTTTTAGTCCACAATCAGGATTTACCCATAATTTTTCTACACCAAGTTTATTAATCATTATTCTTAAAAGAGCTTCCATTTCTTCTTCTTTAGGTATTCTTGGTGAATGAATATCATAAACACCTGGTCCTATTTCAAGTTTAAATTTATTTTCTCTTAAGAAATCTAACAATGAAAAATCTGAACGTGCTGCTTCAATTGAAATAACGTCTGCATCCATTGCCTCTATGTCTCCTATAATATCTGTAAACTCGCTATAACACATATGTGTATGAATTTGTGTTTCCTTTTTTACCTTTGAATTAGTTAGTCTAAAAGCTGGGATTGCCCAATCTAAATACTCTGACTTCCGATCACTCTTTCTTAGTGGCAATTTTTCTCTTAGAGCAGCTTCATCAATTTGAATAATTCCGATTCCATTTTTCTCTAAATCAATAACTTCTTCGCCTATTGCTATTCCTATTTGATAGGATATTGATTTGAGATCTAAATCCTCTCTAGGGAAGGACCAGTTTAAAATAGTAATCGGTCCAGTAAGCATTCCTTTTACTGGTTTTTTAGTTTGCTCTTGAGCAAATTTACTCCACTGAACTGTCATTTGTTTTTCTCTCTTAACATCTCCAAATATTATAGGTGGTTTTACTCCTCTAGTTCCATAAGATTGAACCCATCCATTTTGTGTAAATAAAAAGCCTTCCAATAGTCTCCCAAAATATTCAACCATATCTGTTCTTTCATATTCACCATGAACAAGTACATCTAAATCTATTTCTTCTTGAAATTTAATAATTTCCTTTATCATTTCTTTTATTTTATTATTATATTCCTCTATATCTATAACTCCTTCTCTAAAATCTTTTCTGATCTTTTTAACTTCTTGTGTTTGTGGAAAAGATCCTATAGTTGTTGTTGGCAATATTGGAAGATTGAATTCTTGCTTTTGACAGCTGCGTCTATCTTCAAAATCTTCCTTTCTTCTAAAATCTGATTCTTTTAAATTATTTAAACTTTCTCTCACAGATTTATTGAAACATAAAGGATTATCTTTTTTTCTATTTAATATTTCCTGATTTTCTATATAATCATTATCTTGTTCATAATTTTCTTCTGATATTAGTTTCTTTAGTTCTTCTATTTCATTAAGCTTTTCCTCTGCAAAAGCCATGCTTTCTTTGTATTCTTCCGAAATTTGATCTTCATTTTTAATTGTATACGGAACATGAAGAAGAGAACATGATGTGCTAACGATTATATTTTCTTTATCTACATATTTTTTTAATGTGTTTATTATATCTAAACTTTTTTTATAATCATTTCTCCATATATTTTTGCCATTTACTATTCCAGCTGATAATATTTTATCTTCTGGGAATCCATACTTCTCTATTAGTCCTATATTGTTCTTGCCTTCATTTAAATCCAAGCCTATAATGTTAAACTTTGTATGTTTAAGCTCTTCATAAATGTCTCTTACATCTCCAAAATAAGTTTGTAATATTGTTTTAAAACTATAGTTTTTATTTAAAATTTTGCTATATGCAGATTTAAATAATTCTATATCTTCTTTATCTAAATCTTTAACTAATATAGGTTCATCAATTTGTAAATATGATATTCCTAATGCTTCAAATTCATCTAATATTTTTATATATACATCTACTAATTCATCTAGGCACTGTTCAAAGCTTTTATTAGTATTTAAGTATGCTAACTTTAGAAATGTAAATACTCCAATTATAACAGGCTTAGTATTAATCCCCAATCCTTCAGCCTCTTTATATAAGTCAAACGGTTTAGTATCATTTAATTCAAATACCGTTTCCTCCTCTACTTCTGGAACAATATAGTGATAATTTGTATTAAACCATTTTTTCATTGGTAGGGCTTTAACATCACTACCATCTTTTTGATATCCTCTAGCCATAGCGAAATATGTGTCTATTGGTTTTAAGTGCAATTCTTTATACCTTTTAGGTATAACATTTAATAAAAATGCAGTATCTAACAGATTATCATAATAAGAGAAATCATTAGACGGAATAACATCTAATCCTGATTGTTTTTGCTTATTCCAATACTCTGCTCTTAGCCCCTTTGCTACAGTGAATAATTCATCAGACTCAATACTTCCTTTGAAGTATTTTTCCACTGCAAATTTCAGTTCTCTTTGTACCCCAATTCTAGGATACCCAACAATTGTTGTTTTTGTCATTTAAAATCCCCCTTTGCCTCACGTTCATAAGGTTTATTTTTTATATAAGGCAGGTCTCCTGGCTTATTTTCATCCTCTAGTTTCCCTTCCCGTTTTCACAGTGGTCTATGAAACCTTTGTCTAAAACACAGTAGTGAACGCTGCTCAAGATTCTGACTTGATTCCCTATTATCTTTCCATTACGAAAGCACCTTATATTTATAAAAAGAAAAAAATAAATGCACTAGAGAATAAAACTCTAGTGCATAATAAACCATACTCTATGAATTATTCTCTTATCTTTTAGCTAAACGCTACAGGAATTAGCACCTTATATTCTCGTAAATGAACGAAATTATCGGTTGCTGGGTTTCATAGGGCCAGTCCCTCCACCACTCTTGATAAGAATTATTTTTACCTTTTACAGAATTATACATCTAATATGCAATTTTTGTCAACTATAATTAAATACTTATGTTAATTAAGTTTTAATAAAAAACTGCATTTGATATATTTTATAAATTAAAAATCATCAAATGCAATTGATAATTCTATAAGTTTATAAGAACCTTTTCTATTCTCTTTTCACCTAATTTATCTATTTTAAAAGTTATGTCTTTATACTCTATAACATTTTCATCACTTTCTGATGGTATCCTCCCTATTAAATTAATGATAAATCCACTTAATGTATCAATATCATCAGATTGAACATCTATATTTAATTTATCATTTAACTCTTCTAATGTAGTTCCACCATTAACTAAGAAACTTTTATCATCTAATTTTATTATGCTTTCTTCAATATTATCATCTTCATCATTAATTTCACCCATTATTTCTTCTATAAGATCTTCTATAGTTACTATTCCAGAAAATCCACCATATTCATCTATTATTATAGCTATATGAAGCTTAGATGCTTGTAATGATTTAAATAATTTTTGTACCTTTTTTCCTTCATGAACAAAGTAAGGTTCTTGTAATATTTCTCTAAGATTAACGTTATTAAAACCTTTCTTTTTAGCTTCAATTATAAAATCTTTCATATAAAGAACCCCGATGATATTATCTATATCATCTTCATAAACTGGAATTCTTGAATATCTCATTTCTAGAAGTTCATCCAAATATGAACTTATTGGATCTTTTATGTCAATGCAATATACCTCTGTCCTTGGTGTCATAACCTTTTCTGCTCGCTTATCATCAAATTCAAATATTCCTTCTATCATTTCTTGTTCACTTTCATTTAATGCTCCATTTTCTTTTCCTTCTTCTATAAGAGATTTAAGTTCTTCCTTAGTTACCTTTTCTTCTAACTCTTCATTATCTAATTGTAATATTTTCATAAATAATGATGTTGATAACGAAAGTATCTTTATAAATGGTGCTGTTATTTTAGAAATGAATATTATTGGATTCAGAGACATCATAGCTATTTGCTCTGATTTCTTTAATGCTATTCTCTTTGGAACTAATTCTCCAAATACAAGAGTAAAATACGATAGTATAATTGTAACACCCACAAATGCTATTTGATTCCCATAGGGTATATTTATACTAGATAAGAATTTTCCAAGTTCTTCTGAAATACCAGTGGCTGCTGAAGCACTTGCAAAAAATCCCGCAAGTGTTATTCCAACTTGAATTGTTGATAAAAATTTTGTTGGTTCATCAATCAAATTACAAAGTATCTTAGCTTTTTTATTTCCTTCATTTGCTAATACCTTCATCTTATTTTTGTTTAATGAAACAATTGCCATTTCTGCTGACGCAAAAAAAGCATTAATTAATGTTAATACAACTAATAATAAAATTTGAATAGTTATATTGTTTGACAGGGCCGGTTCGCCTTCCATACTTTTCTCCTCCATAAAATAAATATTTTATATCTATACTATCACATTTTACGATTTTGTAATATAGTTTCTTGAATTATTTACATTAATTTCATTAATTTAATATTATTATATTAATGAATCTTATATAACATTCTACTAATTAATCTATATAAACTAATAAAGGAACTATTTTAAGATTATTTCATACCTTAAAACAGTTCCTTTAATTTTAAAATTACTAGTTATATTTTTTTTCTATTAGCGCTGCTAAATTATGAGCCATTTCATCTATTTCAGCTTGATCTTCCCCTTCTAGCATTACTCTTACTAAAGGTTCAGTTCCTGAAGGTCTTATTAGTACTCTTCCAACTCCATTTAGTGCATCTTCAATTTTCTTTATTTCTCCTTGTATTTCATCATCTGATAAGTATAAATCCTTTTTATCATTTGGTACTGTTGCATTTGCTAAAACTTGAGGTAAATCCTTCATTACAGAACATAATTCAGATAAAGTCTTACCCTTTTTCTTAATTATAGTAGCAATTTGGAGAGCTGTAACTAATCCATCTCCTGTTGTGTTATAGTTCAAGAATATTATATGGCCTGATTGTTCTCCACCTATAATATAATTTTCCTTAACCATTTCTTCTAGTACGTATCTGTCTCCAACAGCTGTCTTAACTAATTTTATTCCTTCTTTTTTGCAAGCTATATCTAATCCAAGATTACTCATTACAGTGACCACTATAGTGTCATCCTTAAGCTTACCAAGTTCTTTTAAATAGCTTCCACATAGTAATAATGTAAAGTCTCCACTTATTAATGTTCCTTTTTCATCAACAGCAAGGCATCTATCAGCATCCCCATCAAAGGCAAATCCGGCATCACAACCCTTTTTAACAACATATTCCATTAATTCTTCTGGATGAGTTGAGCCACATTTTTCATTAATATTTGTACCATCTGGATTATCATTAATTACAAATACTTCAGCGCCAAGTTCTCTAAATGCTTTTACAGAAGCTTTGTATGCTGCACCATTAGCACAGTCTAATGCAATCTTCATTCCTTTTAATGTATATGGTGCTGTATCTTTAGCAAAATCAATATAATCATCTAAAGCTGATGTTTCTATTGTCTCTCTGCCTATATCTACTCCTGTAGGATTTGGCACTCCCTCAAATCCACTTTCGATTACTCTTTGAATTTCGTCTTCTAATTCATCTGAAAGCTTATATCCTTTATCATTAAAAAATTTAATACCATTATATTCAACCGGATTATGTGATGCTGAAATCATAACCCCAGCATCAGCTCCATATTTTCTTGTTAAATATGCTACAGCTGGTGTTGGTACTACTCCAAGAATTACTGCTTCAGCTCCAACTGATAATATTCCTGATACTAAAGCTGATTCTAACATATCTCCAGATATTCTTGTATCTTTTGCAACTAGTATCTTGGGTTTGTGAGCTCCTTCTGTTAATACATAAGCCCCTGCTCTTCCAAGGTCATATGCTATATTTGCTGTTAACTCTGTATTTGCAACTCCTCTTACTCCATCAGTTCCAAACATTCTACCCATAATTTTACCTCACTTTTTATTATATTATAGCTATTTAATTATTTATTGTATTACCTTATTAAACACTAATAAAATACAATAAATTTTTACTTTCATCTATTTTCATTCTTTATATAGTATAATATCTTTCTGGGTTATTTACAATGTTAAGCTTTATCTTATAGAAATGTATAATATAAATATTATTTAATATTTATATTATACGTCCCCTATATTATGAATAGCTTACTATATTTCTTCATCCTTTAGCTTTTCTAATATTAGATTATATCCATCACTTCCATAATTTAAGCATCTATTAACTCTACTTATTGTAGCAGTGCTCGCTCCTGTTATTTCAGCTATTTCTGAATAAGTCTTTTTAATTTTAAGTAACTTAGCTACATGTAATCTCTGTGCTAATGCTTTAACTTCATTTATTGTTGCTACATCTTCAAAAAATTTATAGCATTCTTCAATATCTTTAAGCTCTAGTATAGCTTTAAAGAATAGATCCAATTCCTTACTTTTTATTTTTGATTCCAACGAGCTCACATTATCACCTCATTTTAATTCTTTATTTTCATTATAACCATCTATTAGTTCCTTTACAACTTTAATATGACAAAGCGATAAATAAATTTTACATTATTATAAAAAAGTACATCTGCAACTAAAATTATATAAATACTTTAATGTTATTTAAACTTCTGTATTTCTTTCATTTTGAGGTTTTCTCATTTCACTTAAACCTTTTATTCTTAAGTCATCATATATGCCCTTGGTTGGCATAAGCCACACTTCTCCAGATCCTCTATATACATTTATAAATCCTTCACCATTTGTCACTGAACCTATAATTGATTTTGATGATTTCTCTACTGAAAATTCAATATTTCCTGTTCTTAAAATTGCAAAATTTCCATCAACCTTTAATGTATCATTTATTAATATACACTTAAATATCTCACTTTCTGGAACTGGAATTTCTAATGCAACTATTCCACTACCTTCAATTCTAGTTTGGTATAATCCTTCATTTCCTAACATAGCAGATGATAAATTTTTTTGAATAGAAACCCCTACTTCAAGCCCATCTTCGCATGCATAAAAAGTCCCATCATCTACTATAATTTCATCATCTTCTAACTCAATTAAAGCAAAATGTCCAAAAGAAGGTTCTAGAAATATTTCTCCACTTCCACTATATGTAGGCTTAAATACACTTTCGCCTGTTAGTTTGCTTGATATGAACTTTTTCCCTAGCCCAAGTACCCCACCAACTTTATTTTTAATTTCTATATCACCTTTCATATAACTTAAAGCACCTGATTCAAGCTTAACTGAACTATCATCAAGTATTATTCTTATTTGCTTTAATGTTATTCCACTTTCTCTAATTATATTTAACCCCAAAGCAGTCTCTACATCATTTGCACCATTTAGATCTTCATATTCTAATATTTGGAATCTTGAATCATTCTCCATATCCGAAATCATATTTAATTTATTAGTAAACTTTAATGAACTTCTCATATAATTCACCTCTCTAAATTATCTTCTTTTAATACTAATATACCTTTTAAATTATTTCCTTAACGCAATAAAACTAAACAAAATAGTAATATTTAGAAACAAGTATTAATTAAAAACTACTATCTAATATATTACGTTATATTAATAATATCTGTCCATTAAAAATAGTAAAATAAGTATTTACAAACTCTATTTTATAATATATACTTCACTTAATTAAGGTCTTTAATTAAGTGTTTTAGAAAGGATGATTTTATATGGCATCAATTAATGGCAACTCTTTAATAATTAAAGAAGTAAACAAAAACACAATACGAAAAGTTTTAAAATCCGAACAAAAAGCTACAAAACAGCATTTATCAGAATTAACAGGTTTAAGTACTGTAACGATAGGATCTATTCTTCAACAATTACTAGAAACAAATGAAGTCTTTGAAGACGAATTAATTCCCTCAAATGGTGGCCGTCCATCACACAGCTTTTGCTATAATGGCAATTACAGCCATGTTTTAATTATATATGCTCATGAAGATGAAAATGAAGATAAAGATACAATTTATGTGAGGGTTATAAATCTTCTTGGAGAATGCATATACAAAGAAGACTGTATATTAAATGATATTTCTTTAGAAACCTTTGAACCAATTATAGATAAATTGCTTGACATTTATCCAACTATAAAAGCTATAGGCTTTGGACTACCTGGTGAGGAATTTAATGGGGTTTTAGTTTGTAACGATTATGAGAATTTAACTGGTACACTCTTTTCTGACCATTATAGAAATAAATATGGTTTGCCTGTGATATTTGAGAATGATGTCAATGCTGCTGTTATTGGATACTGCTCCTCACACCAAAATGAAATTGATTCTAACTGCGCAATAGTATATTTATACTTTCCCAAAAAATATAATCCTGGAGCTGGTTTCTATATAAATGGAGGGCTATATAAAGGTTTTAGACATTTTGCTGGAGAAGTACAAAACCTTCCCATTGAAATAGATTGGAACAATACAGATTACGATTCATTTGATTGCAGTTGCGAAGTAATATCAAAACTAATTCTTACGATTACTTCAATTCTTGATCCAAAGGAATTTGTTATCTATGGAAGTTTCATCACAAAAAAACATTTAGATAATATTTCTTGTATATGTAATAAAAATTTAATTGGTACTGATATACCTGAAATCATAAACTCAAAAAACTTTAGTTTAGATTATGAAAAAGGCTTAAGTAGATCTACTTTAGATCTATTAGAAACTAGACTGTCTTTAATTAACTAAATTTTTAATATTACCTTGCAAATTACCAAAGCAATTAATAATTCTAAATTCAAAAACTAACTAAAAGGGAGAACATATTATGGCAACTTTTTTTCTAATAATTATTTATCTAACATTTATCAGCCTAGGATTACCAGATTCATTATTAGGTTCCGCTTGGCCGATAATGCAAATCCATTTAAATGTTCCTTTATCTGGTGCTGGTTTAATTTCTATGATAATTACAGGTGGGACTATAATTTCAAGTCTTCTAAGTAATAGATTGATAAAAAACTTTGGTACTGGAAAGGTGACTTTTGTAAGTGTAACGATGACAGCTTTAGCATTACTTGGTTTCTCTATAGCTCCGTCATACATATGGTTATGCATACTTGCAATTCCTTTAGGTCTAGGAGCTGGTGCAGTTGATTCTGGTTTAAATAACTTTGTTGCCCTGCATTATAAAGCAAGTCATATGAGTTGGCTACATTGCTTTTGGGGCGTTGGTGCAACAACTGGACCATTAATTATGTCAGTATTTATATCAAAAAATAATTCTTGGTGGAATGGATATCTTACAATTGCAATAATCCAATTTTCAATAGCTTTTCTTATTCTATTAACTCTTCCAATGTGGAAAAAATCAGAAAATCCTCAAGATTTTAAGAATTATGATGTTGAAGAAAACAAAGATAATTTTAATCCATTAAAGCTTCCTGGTGTTAAATTCGTCTTAATTTCATTTTTCTGCTACTGCGCTACAGAAATCACTACTGGTTTATGGGGAAGTAGTTATTTAGTAAATTATAAAGGTTTATCTCCTGAAGCAGCTGCTGGATGGATTTCTCTATTCTATGGTGGAATTACTGTAGGTAGATTAATATCTGGTTTTGCCACTACAAAATTAAATAATAAATCATTGATTAGAATAGGACAAATTATATGTGCTATTGGAGCTATTATACTTGCCTTACCTCTTCCTACCTTTTTTTCTATGGTAGGGCTTATACTTATTGGTCTTGGCTGTGCTCCAATTTATCCTTCAATGCTTCATGATACTCCAAATAGATTTGGCGAGTCTGCTTCTCAATCTATTATGGGTTTCCAAATGGCATGTGCATATATAGGAAGTACTATTGCTCCTCCTATTTTAGGTTTATTAGCATCTAAATTAAGTATAGCTATTTTCCCATTTTTCTTACTTATTCTTATTATCACTATGTTTATATGCTCTGAAAAAACAAATCTATTTATAAAAGAAAGAAGGAAATAATATGAGTTGGTTAGACTTACACATGCATTCTAACATAAGTAATGATGGAGAATTCTCTCCCAAAGAATTAATGACCCTTTGTTCAAAAGCAAACTTAAAAGTAGCTGCGTTAACAGATCATAACTCTATTCGAGGAGTTGAAGAAGCAAAGTATTATGCAAAAAAACTTAATTTTAAAGTTATTTCTGCTATTGAATTAGATTGTACTTATAATAATGTTGATTTACACCTACTTGGCTATGACATAGAGTTAAATGATACTTTTTTACAAATAGAAAAAAGTGTTGAAAAGCAGGAACAAGCAGCATCTTTAAAACGCTTAAAGCTTATAGATGAATTAGGCATATTTTTTAATTATGATGAAGTTATGGACTTATCTATAAATGGAGTCATAACTGGTGAAATGATTGCTGAAGCTGCTTTAAATGATAATAGAAACAAAAATAATCCTCTTATGTCTGAGTTTTATCCTGGTGGCAGTAGAAGTGACAATCCATATGTAAATTTTTATTGGGATTATTGTTCTATGGGAAAACCAGCATATGTTCCTATGAAATTTATAACTCTTCAAGAAGCAGTAGATATAATAAAAAAATCCAGCGGCTTACCTGTACTAGCTCATCCTGGAAATAATATAGGTACAGATAAAACTCTTTTTCAAGGAATTATTAATACAGGCGTCTTAGGTGTGGAAGTCTATAGTAGCTACCATGATGCTGAAACCACCTTATTTTATGAAAATCAAGCAAGAGATAATAAATTAATAACTACTGTTGGGAGCGACTTTCATGGAAAAACCAAGCCATCTATAAAACTTGGGAGTGTTTCTTGCAATAACCTTGAAAGTAATATATATAACAATGTACTAAATAAAAAAATTATTTTCTAGATTGTTACTCTATTAGTTTCTATTAATCTTAATTAAATAACATTAATTTTCTATACAAGTCTTATAGCTTTTATTAAAATAAAGAAGGTGCTATTAATATTTTATCCAAATCATTAATAGCACCTTTTATATTACATTTTTATTTAATTTTATATTCTTCTAAAAGACTATAACTATTATAAGAATTATTCCAAAATGTCATCTCTAAAGAATAATCACTTTTGGGAATATTCCTAAACTCTATTATAAATTCTCCATCTATGTTCAAGTTCTTATAAATATTAGGTACATAATATTTATTAGGGTTTTTATTAGAATAAAGTCTCAAATTTTGAGTCAGTGGCACAATATCACTTTCTTTTCCTCTATAATGTACTTTTACTGTTTCATCTAATCTTTCTAATCCATATAGATTACCAAAGGTTCCATCCTCAAATTTATATTCCTCTTCATATGTTATACCTTGGTCAAAAGTTTTTTCAGCTTCTCTATACTCACCACTAGACATCTCTATTATCTCATCATTAGTATATTGAGCTTCATAAACCATTAGTTCTATATTTTTTGATTCATCTATATCATTAAAAGTCAAATTATCTATTTCTGTAATAGCTAATCCTTTAATTCCAAAAAGAGTGCTCCTCAAATTGCTATATTTATAACCACTATAAAATTTTCCATCGACATTTAAAATATATTCTAACTTATCATTTTTAGATAAATAAACACCTTCATCATCTTCATTGGATTTTATTTTACTCACTATATTTGTTCCCATTATACCAGAATTTATTTCATTCAATTTAACTCCATATTTATCAAATTCTATATTTTTAACAGGAATAGTTGTAAACTTACTATAACTACTGTCAAAGTTAGCTTTAAATTCAAAACTTCCCATAGTATCATTATAATCATCATTTACATCTATGGAATGTATACTCAATTTTATACTAGATTTTTTAGGAACTTTTCTATCATAGTTATGTTCAATAGTTGTTACTATTGTATTATCATCTATTCTATAATTTTTACTTTCCGCACTACTCCAACTTACTCCACCTATTTCTAAACTTGTCATAAATCCTTGATGATTCTCTGGAATTATATCATCACTTTTAATTTTAATACCAAGTAAAGATTTATAAGGGGTTACCATTATTTCTTCCACAGTATAAGTGTATTTACCTATCTTTTCACTTTGACCAACATAGGTTGTATAATCTTCATATTCATCATAAATCCCTAAATTCTCATAAATTCTGCTTAATACAGGTATATTGCTTGCCATTACTGGTGAACAAAGCACCATCCCTGTACAAATTGTTATTGTTAATCCTACCGCAACTATAGCATTTTTATAACTAAATTTTTTATATTTTATCTTGTCTTTATAGCTTTTCTTAATTCTTTTTTTCTCTATATCATTTAGTTCTACATCAATTTTATTAAACTCTTCTTCATTAATATCTATGTTATCTATTATTTCTAATACTTCTCTTTGGTTAATCATTTAAAAAACCTCCTTTTAGCTTTTCTATTAATTTTTTGCGCCCACGTCTAATTCTATTACTTATTGCATTTTCACTTAAATTTGTTATCTTACTTATATCTTTAATTGAATATCCAAGAAAGAATCGTTTTATAAATATCTCTTTATTATCATCTTCAAATTTAAGTATTTCATTTAATATTTCCTTTCTAGATTCCTGTTCTTCCAAATATTTTTCCAGACTACAATCTTCTTTTTCATAAATATCTAAACTTATATTATTATCATGTTTCTGTTCTCTTCTAAGAATATCTATAGCTGTATATTTTGTAATTACTATAAGCCAATTTTTAAATTTTTCATCCTCTCTGTTAAATGACTCTATATTGTTCCATATTTTTAGTAAAACATCATTAACACATTCTTCACTAAGAGTTCGGCTGTTTAATACAGAATATGCTACCTTAAAAATAAGATTTCCATAAGCTTCAAAAACATAATCTAAAGCTCTAGGATTATGCTTTTTTAAGTTTTTTAGAAAATTTTCTTTTGTCATATGTTTACCCCTTCAAGTTTATTAATAATCTTTCATTAATTAAGTCGTAATACATATTAAAAATCTTTCATTTAATCTATATAAAATATTTTAATTTTGCATAAATTATTTTATAAAAAAACACACATTTATAGTTTAATCTATAAATGTGTGCTTTATTTAATTTCCTGCTATTGTATTTTAATATATTTTAGCTTCTTCTTCTCCGCTTAGAACTCTAATAGCACCTTGAGCTAAAGCTAATAATTCATCTTCTCCTGGATATACTGTAACTGGAGCTATCCATTCAACATTTGCTTTTAAATCTGGAACAAGTGTTGGTGAATATGCAATACCACCTGTAAGAATTATTTGATCAACTTTACCATTTAATGCAGCTGACATTTCTCCAATTGCTTTTGTTATTTGATATAAGAAAGCTTTATAAATCTTTTCACATTCCTTATCTCCATCTTCCATTTTATCAATAGTTCCTTTAACATCATTAGTATTTAAGTATCCAACAAATCCGCCTTTTCCAACAATTTTACTGTATACTTCTGCTTCGCTATATTTTCCACTGAAACACATTTTTATTAAATCTCCTGCTGGAACTGCTCCTGCTCTTTCTGGTGAGAATGGGCCATCTCCATCTAGAGCGTTGTTTACATCAACAACTTTTCCATTATTATGAGCTCCAACAGAAACTCCTCCACCCATATGAACTACTACTAGGTTTAAGTTTTCGTATCCTTTTCCACTTTCTTTTCCATATCTCTTAGCTACTGCTTTTTGATTTAATGCATGGAATTTACTCTTTCTTGGAATATCTGGTGTTCCTGATAATCTTGCTACATCTGCAAGTTCATCTGTAACAACTGGATCTACTATATATGAAGGTAGTCCCAATTCATCTGCAATTGATCTAGCTAAGATTCCACCTAAATTTGAAGCATGAGGTCCTTGAACTCCAACTTTTAAATCTTCAACCATAGCATCATTAACTGCATAAGTTCCACCTTCTACTGGCTTAAGCATTCCACCTCTACCAACAACTGCACTTAATGTTTTTAAATCAAAATTCTTTTCTTTAAGAACATTTAATATAACTTCTTTTCTAAAACCAAATTGATCAAATATTGTATCATATCTCTTTATTTCTTCATTAGTATGTCTTAATGTTTCTTCAAATAATTCTTTTTCATCTTCATATACACCAATTTTTGTTGATGTTGAACCTGGGTTAATTATTAATAACTTATATGACATGTTAAAATCCTCCATTTACAATTTAATTTTACTATACTAAAAAGTTAAAATATATTATAGATAACTTAAATCCCATTATTTATTCTTTGCTGCAACTAAAGCTGCAAGAGCTATTGAATTAACCTTTGTTTCAAATGAGTCAGCTCTTGATGTTAATATTGCTGGTGCAGATGTACCAACTAAAAGACATCCATTTTTAGCTGGTGCAAAATATGTTAAAGTTTTGTACATTACATTTCCTGTCTCAATGTTAGGTAACATTAATATATCAGCTTGTCCTGCAACTTCTCCTTTAACACCTTTGTGATGAGCAGCTTCTAATGAAATAGCATTATCTAATGCAAATGGTCCATCAACTGTACATCCTTTAAATTGTCCTCTATCACTCATTTTAGCTAATAGTGCTGCATCTACTGTTGATGGCATATTAGGATTTACAACTTCAACTGGACACACAACGCCAACCTTTGGTTTTTCAATTCCACATGCATGTGCAACTGTAACTGCATTATTGATTATTGCTACTTTTTCCTTTAATTCTGGATAAGTATTAAAAGCAACATCTGTTAAGAAGAATAGTCTATCCCAGCCTTCTATTTCAAATACTGAAACGTGAGACATTACCTTTCCTGTTCTAAGACCAACTTCTTTATTTAATACACTTCTTAAGAATGTAGCTGTATCAATTAAACCTTTCATTAACATATCAGCATTTCCACTTGATACAAGTTTTACTGCTTCTAGAGTAGCTTTTTTAGGATCCTTAACATCCATTATTTCAAACTTTGTTAAATCCATATCTATTTTTTTTGCAATTTCTTGAATCTGTTCTTTGTCTCCAACTAAAACAGCATTAGCTATACCTTTTTCATTTGCTTCTTTAACAGCCTCTAATACTGGTTCATCTTGTGCTACTGCTACTGCTACCTTCTTAGTTGGAACCTCTTTTAACATTGATAATAAGTCGTCAAAATTTTTACTCATTTTATCTGCACTCCTTAACCTTAATAATAAATTTTGCTTATGTCTATAATTAATTTAATTATCTTAACTTGTTAAATTTATATCAATTAAAAGTTAACATATCTCTGTTAATATTGTAGCAAAGATTTTATTAAAATGCTAAATTTTCAGAATATTATTTTCATTATTTAACTATAATTTTAGATAATTACTTAAAAAATACATTAAACTATAGCTGAATAACCTATAATTTAATATGTATTTTATTATATGGTACATAAAAAATTATATGTCATCTATTAACAATTATAAGGGCTGTCGCACAAAGATTAAATTGTACTATATATAGTAATGAAACATTAAATCTAAAACTATACATGGTAGATATAATCCTCTAATGCGACAGCCCCGTTTAAATTCTTAAAACTTTTAGTAGCTATATCATATATCTTTTTCTAGATATTTTTTATTTCAGATGATTTTTTACTTGATCTATTTTAAATTAAGCCTAGTTAGGTTCAGCAAACCTCTCCATTATTTTTTCTGCAACCTTAATTCCATCAACAGCTGCTGACATTATTCCACCTGCAAATCCTGCTCCTTCACCACTTGGATAAAGGCCAGATACATTCTCACTTTCTAAAAGATTATTTCTTGGCATTCTAACTGGTGCTGATGTTCTTGCTTCTACTGCAGTTAATATTGCATCATCATTTCCATATCCTTTAATTTTTTTATCAAAATCTACTATTCCTTCTTTAAGTGCTTCCACAACAAAATCTGGTAAACATTTTTTCAATTCTCTAAATTCATATCCCGCAGTATAACTTGGAGTAACACCACCAAGTTTAGTACTTGGTCTATCATTCATAAAATCTCCAACTAGTTGCACTGGTGCTTTATAATTTCCACCACCAAGTTTAAATGCTAACTCTTCATAATGTCTTTGGAATTCCATACCTCTCAATGGATAATCTCCTTCAAAATCATCTGGTGAAACAGTTACAACCAAAGCTGAATTAGCATTTTTTAAACTTCTTGAATGATAACTCATTCCATTTGTTACAAGTCTTCCTTCTTCTGTAGCAGCTGCAACTACTACACCACCTGGACACATACAAAATGAATATACAGCTCTTTTTAATCTTTCACTTTGATATGTTAATTTATAGTCAGCAGCTCCAAGTCTTGGATGGTTATGATATTCACCGTATTGACTAATATTGATTAGTTCTTGTGGATGTTCAATTCTAACTCCAACTGCAAAAGGTTTGGCTTCCATAGAAACTCCCTGTTTATATAACATTTCATATGTATCTCTAGAACTATGTCCTATTGCAAGTACTAATGCTTGACATGGAATACCCTCTCCATTTACAACTATTTTATCTAATTTTCCATTAGTATACTCTATCTTCTCTAATCTAGAATTAAATCGTACTTCCCCTCCAAGTCTCTTTATTTCTTCTCTTATATTTTTTACTACTCCCTTCAATAAGTCTGTTCCAACATGAGCTTTGCTTTCATATTTAATTTCTGATGGCGCTCCAGCTTTAATAAATGAGTCTAAGACAAATGAGCATCTTGTATCCTTTATTCTTGTAGTTAATTTTCCATCAGAAAATGCACCTGCTCCTCCCTCACCAAACTGAACATTTGAATTTAGATTTAGCTTTTCTCCATGCCAAAATCTTTCAACAGTTCTTGATCTATTATCAACATCTTCTCCTCTTTCAATTACAATAGGTTTATAGCCATTTTGTGCTAGAGTTAGTGCCGCAAAAATTCCTGCTGGTCCAAAGCCAACTACTATTGGCCTATTATTAAGTTTTTCAGTTCCTTTTTTTATTTGATCTTCTTCTTTATATTCTTCAAGCCTTACATCTTTATCATGTACTCTTGATAATACCTTTTTCTCCTTATCACAATAAACATCTACACAATAATTAAATCTTATATCATTCTTTTTTCTAGCATCTAAACTTTCCTTTAAAATATCTATTTTCTTTATTTCATCTTTTGCTATTCTTAGTTTTTTACATACCTTCTTTTCTATATTTTCTAATTTTTCATCTATATTTAAATTTATATTATTTATTCTTATGGCCATTTTTATTATCACCGTTTTCCTTTCAAATTTAGAATTCTATACTCTTATTACTAAGTTTTATTTTAACCCTAGTTAACTTAGTTAAAACTAAGCTAAAAAAATTATATCACAAAAGGGACTATCTCAAAATAGATAATAAGTACAATATATTGATTATTTTCTATATTAAGTCATCAATATATTGTGTCTTAATCACATTGAGATAGCCCTATATTATACTTTCTTTTTGACTGTTATGCTGACATTTCCCACATTCGATATAGTTACATTATCAGCATTTGTAATTGTTACTGTAGGTGTGTATTCAAAAGTTCCTTCATTAGTTACATTTGATAAATCCATTGCAACATGTATATTGCTAGCAGTTATATTATCTAGTATGCTTTTAGCCCCAGATAAAGTTACATTTACTGTAGACGTTGACTCTTCTATTGTTAAAGTATCGCTTAATCCAGTATATTGCACATTCGCTGTTATTGTTTTAGTTATACTAGCATCATGTCTTATATTAATTTTTACTCTAACATCATCATCACCTTGTTGCACTGATACATTTTCTGGTAAATTAAGTTTAGTATTAATTTCTTTAGTTGAAGTAATATTTGAAATATCAACAGGCTGTGTCTCTATTGATTTTATTTTATCTAAATCTTCAATACTTCCTGTTATATTAACTGTATTTCTACTTAATTCTGAACCATCCAAAAAATACCCATCTGGTAATGTCCCAATAGTTTTTAATGTTATAGGAACATTTTTTCCATTTGTTATTGTTACTGTTAATTGAGCCTTATCATGATCAGTTTGAATTCCTTTTATTTCATTTCCAGATGCATCTAAAAATTTTATATCATAGCTTTTTTGAATATTTGAATTTATATCTTTTTCTTCACCTGTTATAACAGCTTCATAAATTTTATCTATAGAACTTTTGGGTCCAGAAACATTAACATTAGCTGGACTTATAGTCTGATCTTTTTCATGTATATTTTGTTTATACTGTAAATTGACTTTTGATTTAACTGGTAATTCTTTTTTTATTAAGTCTTCTAATTTTACCTTTATTCCTAAAAATCCATTATTTTTTATATTTATATTTTCTGGATAGTTAACTATTTGAACTGGTATAGTATTTTCTCCACTTTTTAGAGCATATGCTGACATATCAGCAACTATTTTAAAATCTTCCTTTTTAGCTTTAATAACATCACTTGATGGACCTTCCAATTTTAGGTCTACTGTAAATTGCTGATTTTCTGAAAGCGCAAATTTTGAATTAGCTATATAGTCAGTATTTATTAATTCAACTGGTATATTCTTAAGCTCAGACGTTCTGACTGGATTTTCAACATTTGTTATATAAAACCACAGACCTAAAGATAATAATAAGCAAATAAGCTTAATTGTTAAAGTTTTGTCTTTTTTACCTTTATCCATGATTTCACCCTCTCTCCAGCTGTTTTAACTTTTTTACTACTTCTATTCTCTATTATTTTGACTAATATAGTTCTTAATTTTTCTTTGTCATATCCTCTTGTTATTTTTCCATTTATAGCTAAAGATATCACTCCAGTTTCTTCTGATACAATTATTACTAAAGCATCTGATATTTCAGATAATCCAATAGCAGCTCTATGCCTAGTTCCTAACTTTTTATTAATATTGATGTTATTTGTTAAAGGTAAGACACATCCTGATGCTAATATTCTATTGTTCCTGATTATTGTTGCTCCATCATGTAGTGGAGTATTAACTACAAAGATATTTTCTAAAAGGCTTGAGGTAATATTAGCATCTAATAAAGTGCCCGATCCTGTTACTTCATTAAGACCTGTACTTTGTTCAATTACAATTAGTGCACCAGTCTTAGTATCTGCTAAATTCTGCACCGCTGTTACAATCTCATTTACAATTGTACTAAAGCTTTCTTTATCTGCCATGTAATGCACATCATCAAAGGCAGACCTTCCTAAATGCTCTAACGCCCTTCTAATTTCAGGTTGAAAAATTATAATTACTGATAATACTCCAATAGTTAATGTTTTATTTAATATAAAATATAACATATCTAATTTTAATAAATAACTTATTGGAATTAAAACTATAATAAGTACAATTCCTTTTAAAAGCTGTTCTGCCCTTGTTTCTTTTATTAGAATATAACCTTTATAAAAAATATATGATACCACTAAAATATCTAATATAGACCACAAAGACATATTTGAAAAACTTTTTCCTATCATAGATATAAATTCTTGCACTTCTTTCACCTCATTTCTTCATCTATATAAAATTATACAACAAATATTATCTTCATAATATAACAGACAATTATTATTTTATTACTTTTTAATTATTTTTATAATAATTTTTTATTACTATTAATATAACTAATATTAAGTAACTTAACTATTATTTTATACAAAATAATTTACTAATTATTAGAATGGAGGGCTATATATTAATGATAGATTTTTATAAAAAATATATGAGTTATTTAATCCCTATATTAGCTTTTATAGTTTTACTTTTAATAGTATTGACCTTATATTTAAAAAATAACGATATAAATAAATTATCTAAACTTTCAAATGAAATTGTAAGTTTAAATTCATCTTTAAAATCTGCCACTTTAAATGAAAATTTTGATTATGATAAAGCATGTATTGTATTAGAAAGTAATTTAAACTCTTTAAAAGATATTAAATCTCGAATTTCTCAATTAGAATTAAAAAAATCTGAATCAGAAAAAATAAGACAATCTCTTAATAATTACATTAATATTAATATGGATTTATATACTGTCTCTTTAAATATTTTAAAAAACAAAGAAGTTGAATCTTTTCCAGCATTATATAAAGATTTAATTAATAAAGAAAAAATTCTTTTGGAATCATCAATTAGTATTTCTAATTCATCAATTAATGTTAATCTTCCTAAGGATGCTAATATATTTTTTGTTAAGCTAAATAAGTATATTAATGATTTGTATAAATCAAATAGAGAAAATGACATTAATAATTCTCATAAATTAGAGTTTTTGCTTTCTATTAATAACATTTTTTCTGATATATCAACATTAAAGGAAGATATTAAACCCGCTTTAGAAAAAATTAGAGAGGACAAGAGAGATATTTCAATATTACTTGATGATATAAATAAAAAACGTTCTATTCTTTCTGCGATAAAAGATAAATCGTACTCTATTTCAATACCAGTTGGAGCTGAGAATTGTTATTCTAGTCTTGAGGAAGTTATTAACTCTTATACAATTTATATAGATAGTTTAGAATCTAGCATAAAAAATGAAATTTCAAATTCTAAAATCAGTAATAACACAAAAACAAAAAAAACTATATCTACATTAATTATTCATCCTAATAATATAAATGATCTTTATTCAGATACCTTTGAGAAATATTCAGATTTTTTATCTTCAATAAGCTCTTTTGAAGATAGTCTATCAACATATAAAAATAAATAGTGTATATAATAACTTTCTTTGGCAATAATATTATTTGATTGGACTATACCAAAGGAGGTTTTTTATGAAAAAAACATGCAGTATTTTTATGGCTGCGTTAATACTATTTCTCTCCGTTATCAATATAAATTCAGTATCTGCTGAAGTTTTAGGTGATGCTTCAGTTGAAGCTAATGAAAATTCTATTATCCAAGAAGAAAATAAAAATTCTTTAGATCATAGTACAGAATATACATCATTAGCCAGTGAAAACTCTAATGAAAAAGAACAAATATTAGAAGTATTTAATCATGACACTGCTCAATTATATATAACAGGTGAAGATATAGATTTAATGGCGAAGCTCGTATCTGCTGAAAGCATTGGTGAGCCTTATACAGGAAAAGTTGCTGTGGCTTCTGTAGTATTAAATCGAACTATTAGTCCTAATTTTCCAAATACTATAAAAGAAGTTATTTTTCAAAAAAATGCATTTTCTTGTGTTAGAAATGGTGAAATTAATGCAATTGCTACACAAGAATGTTATGATGCAGTATATGATGCAATTAAAGGTACTGACCCAACTAATGATGCTCTATTTTTCTATAATCCAACTATAGCTACCTGTAATTGGATGAAGCAAACTCAAAAAATTAATCAAACAACTATAGGACATCATACCTTTTTTAAAGTAAAATCTTAACTTAGTAAATAAATATAGATCCACTGGAGACATTCAGTGGATCTTCTTGATTAAAAATATATAAACTATTTATTTTTATAATTCAAATGTACCCTTTATTATTGCATTTCCCTTTTCAACCATCTTTCTTCCTCTTGCAAATACAATATCTATTTCTAGAGTATTTTCATCTACAATAACTAAATCAGCATCTTTTCCTTTATTTATTGTTCCTTTATTTTTAAGATTTAATATTTGTGCTACATTTGAAGTAATAACTTTAATCGCTTCTTCAATTGGTACATTATGATCTTTTATTGCAGATTTAACTTCCCTATATAAGGTTGATACTGAACAAATTCCAAGACCTAATAAATTTCCGTCTGAATCAAACCTTGGCATACTTCCATTACCATCTGAAGAAAAAGTTATATTTTCTATAGGCAATCCCTTATCTAAGGCCATCTTTAATCCATGTCCTGCTCTAACTTCTCCATCATCTAAATGCTCTAAATCACAGCTAGTGGTTAAATCAATAAATCCACCTTTTTGTACATAATCCAGTCCACTATTAAATAAATCACCATTTCTATTAATATGAGTTGGTAATAGTTGTGTTGGTGGAATTTCTGTTTTTTCAATTAGATCGAATAAATATCGTAATCTCCTCATACCTTCACCTAAGTGTACATTAACTATACCAGATTTACTTGATAGCAGACCTCCAACTCTACTTTGTGCTACCAAATTAACAAAATCATCAAAGCTAGGTTGTGAACTTCTATGATCAGATAGTGCTATCTCTCCAACTCCTATTATTTCATCTATTAGCATTAGATCCCCTTTAATTGAATCTGTAACTGTTTTAACTGGAACTTCATAAGAGCCTGTATAACAATAAGCAGATATTCCTTCTTCTTTCAAGGCTTTAGTTTTTGCAATTAATCCTCTCATACTTCTGCATACTCCATCAGTTCCTATACATCCAACTACAGATGTTATTCCAGCTTCTATTAAGCTTGATAGTTGTATTTCTGGAGTTCTTGTATTATATCCACCTTCTCCTCCACCACCAATTGTATGAACATGGCAGTCTATAAATCCTGGAAATAACAATTTTCCTTTTCCATTTATTATTTTAATATCTAATGATTGATTATTTATGTCTAATTCATCATATATTCCTTCTATCTTTTCACCAGTTAACAAAACATCCTTTATCCCAATATATTTAGGTGCATATATCTTACACCCTTTAATAATTGTAATCATTCAATTCACCATCCTTTATATAATAAAACTTTTATGCATATATATCTTATCCTAATTTAAAATTAATTATAAAGTCTTATTTAACTTCAAAATTTTATAAAGGCTACCTTATTACAGCTTTAATTTATAAGACATAGTAGTAATTTATTTATAATTTCTACTTTTAATAAAATTTCAGCTTTCTTAGGTAGCCCATATTGATTATTTGTTAATGTAAAATTTTTAACTATTAAGTATATTAACTATATAGTCATTTATATAAATAGAACCTGGAAATTCATTTATAAGAGTGTTAGCATAAAACTTACTTTTTTCAATATCAACACTACTATTTAGCAATGCTAACTCATAAATTACTCCCTGTGCATATACCCCCTTAGGATATTCATTGTAATATTCTTCATAAGTTTTTATAGCATTGCTATTGTCACCTTTTTGTGATTCACTACTTCCAAGATAAAATAATATGTGTTCTTTTAAGTAACTTTCTTCACAATAATCATGTGCTTTATTTAATTCAACAATGGCATTTTCATAATTTTTTTGATTAAAGAAAGCTAATCCATTATTATAGAAATTTTGAATGCCTTGGCCTTTTAATAAATCAATAGATTGTCTATATATCCATTTATCTTCAGGCTTAACATCCTCTTCTTTAATGCCTGTAATTTCGTCATAAATCCCTTCAAAATCATTATTCTGTATTAATTGTTGTAATTTATCTAAATCAAAATATTTTTTATTTTCTTGTAATGATGATTCTTCTTCATCTGCTTTTTCCTTATTAGAATCTTCTTCTAAATTTTCTTTTACTTCATCATTTAAGTTTGCATTTTCTGCATCAGATTGTCCCTTGCTAGCCTCATCACTTACAGGCTTTTCAATATTATTAGAAGCAATACTATTTTCTTTTACTTTTTTCCAACCAATATATCCACTTGAGATAATAATTAAAATTATTAATAATAAACATACTGGTATTAATAAATTTTTATGTGATTTCTTTTCAATTTCATAAACTCCTGCCTCTAACAATTCTTTTTTAAGAGTTTTTGCAGTAATTGCATTTTCATCAATGCTCAATGCTTTATCTACATATACTTTTGCTAATTTGAAATTTCCTTTTTTTTGATAACATAAGCCTAATGCTGTACTTACTTTAATGGCATTAAAATCACTTTCTGAACATTTTTTAAATATGTCTATAGCCTTATCTATATTAAATTGTTTTAACTGCTTTTCTCCCTCTTTGTATAGCTGCAATCTAAATTCATCAGCTTTGGCATCATTTATATAATTTTTTGCCATAGAATCATTATTAAAATCTTTATTTATTTTCCACACTGTAATAGCTTCGTTTAACTCACCTTTTTGATATAGCAAAAGACCTTTAAAATTTAATACTGCTGAATTCTTTAAATTTTCTGATAATGCTGATTCACATACATCTAAAGCTTTGTTTATTTTCCCTTTTTCATAGTACATCATTGCCTTATCATAAGCTTTTTTAGATTTTTTATCCATAATATTCCCCTTAATTATATAACTAATATAAACCTTCTTTATATTATATATTATTTGAGCTTAATATTTAAAGTCTTCTCTTCTAAATTATTCCTTTATCATAATAAAAATTTAAATAAAAAAAGATACTGCCACCACAGTATCTTTTCTATGTATATAAACTTAATACAAAAATATATTTCTTATTCTTGTTCTAACATTATCTTTTTAGCATTTAAGATTGATGTAGCACTCATTGAGAATTCATCTAAACCATATTCAACTAATGTTGGAATAGCAGCTTCATCTCCTGCCATTTCTCCACAC
>ERZ1036424.21-NODE-21-length-150049-cov-158.810112_pt1 | contig 150049 bp, 149 predicted proteins | sample MGYA00514221_ERZ1036424 | MGnify/ENA primary metagenome ERZ1036424 (study PRJEB33795, sample SAMN09464939) | human gut metagenome | host: Homo sapiens | place: USA: Stanford, California | collected 2016-11 | study: EMG produced TPA metagenomics assembly of the... | reverse complement strand
AATTGGGCTATTACGGTAGAGGAAAAAAGAAAAAATGAATTTATAGCAGTTATTAATAAATGCTTTGGATTATACGGTTATATTAGATTTAATAACAATTATACTAGAGGTTCGTTCTTTTAATAAAAGGGCAATTAATTGTTATAAAAAATCAGGATTTAAAGTATTTGACATTTATAAAAAGGATACGTTATTAGGACAGGATGAATTTGTTAAAATGGAACTTTCCTATTAAATTAGATTAATTTAATATAAATGTATTTAGAATATTGACTTTGCCTAAGGGGCAGGGTTTATATTTTTATTGAGGTGATTTTAATGAATACAAAAACAGTTTGTAAGGTTCTTAATGTTTCATCAAAGGCATTAAGGATATATGAAGATATGGGCATAATAGTTCCAAAAAGGGATAAGAACAATTATAGAAATTATAGTGAAAATGATTTGTTAAAATTAAGGCAATTGATTCTTTTGAAAGAAATGGGAATTCCATTAAGAAAAATCAATTCCATATTGCAAAAAGATTTTGATGAAGAAAACAAAATGGTAAAGATATTAGATATTCAATTGAAAGTTGTAGAAAATAAAATTAATGAGTTGAAGAATATAAAAAATACATTAGAGCTAGGAATTAATGATATATTAAATAAAAATGTTATAGATTATAATACTTATTTTGATAAAGTAGATAGATGTCTAAAGGAGAATATAGAAAAAAGGAATATATGGCTAGATAAATGGGATTTTGATTCATGGGCAAAGAATTATGATGTATATGTACAGAAAAATTTAGATGATGAATTGAATTTATTTGAAAGATATGATTTTGTTTTAGAAAGTGTAGCTGAATTAGTACTTCAAAATAATCCTTTAAATGTAATAGATATTGGATGTGGTACAGGAAATTTGTATGGCAAATTAAACAGTAATAATATTGAGTTTACTGGAATAGACCAAAGTATAGAGATGCTTTTATATGCAAGAAGAAAATATCCATATATGAATTTAAGATTAGGTAATTTTTTAGATGAACCATTCATAGAGAATAAAGTTGATATTATTACATCAACCTTTGCATTTCATCATTTAGATTATATGGAAAAACAGAAAGCAATAAATTTAATGTTAAGGTATTTAAAATCTGGTGGAATAATTATTATTGCTGATTTAATGTTTTTAAATAATAAGGAGAAAGTAAAACAAAAGGAAGTTTTAATAAAACGCGGAAGAAGGGATTTGTGGGATATAATTGAAGATGAATATTATACTGATATTGAAGAGATAGATAAATATTCTCAGGGGCTTGGATGTATGGTAAATTATAAGCATATAGCTAATTTTACTTGGCTACTTCAAATAGAAAAAAAGTAAGCATAGAAATTTATATACTTATATGTGTCGATTAAATAACTTTTTAAAATGAATTATTAAAAACAATGTTTAGGAGAAACTTAAAAATGAAGATACTTGAGAGTAAGAGAATAATCTTAAGACCTTGGCAAATTTCTGATTTAGATGATTTACATGAGTTTATGTCAAACGAGCAAGTGGCAAGGTTAGCAGGCTTTAAAGTAAAAAAGAACAAGGGTGAGAGTCTTAGAATTTTAAAGCAATTTATAATAGATTCTAGTGATTCTTTATGGGCAGTTGAACTAAAAAATAATAATAAAGTTATAGGATGGGTTGAATTGCATGAATATACTAATAGAATAAATAAAGATTCAAAAGAAATAGGTTGTGTTTTATCAGAGAAATATTGGGGACAAGGATTAATGCCAGAAGCACTTAAAGAAGTTATTAGTTATGGATTTAATGAAGAAAGACTTAAATGTATTATATGTTCTCATTTTTTAAATAATAATCGATCAAAAAGAATTATTGAAAAGTGTGGTTTTAATTATGTTAAAGTTAGTAATGAGAAAGTATATTATTGTTTAAATAAACATACTGTTTAATTTAAAATTCACTAATTAGAATATATCACTATTATAATTGTATAAATAAAGCTAGAAGTAATTACTTAATAACAAGAACTATAGAAACTAGGTATTGTATGTTAAAAAATGAAAGCAGGTTCACATAAATACATAGTCGAAAGATGAAAAATTTTGACTATGTATTTATGTGAATATATTGAAAACAAAATATTTAAATTGACTTTGATTTTGATTTTGAGTAAATGATTACTTCTTTATTATAAATAAAATTTCATATATAATATAATAAGTTGAATAAACATTTGAAGGATAAAATACAGTAATTAATAGAACTTATTTAGAAATGGATGTAATTTTATAAAATTCATAGTTTGTTAATAATGTTCTATTATACTGGGAGAGTATGTGTGTTATAATTTTTTCTGTACAAGTATATGATTGTACAAAATATTGCAATTAATTTAATACATATACCCTTATTAGGAGGAAAAAATGGGAAATATTTTAAAAATAGGAGTAGATATTGGTTCTACTACTATTAAAATGGTAGTCATTAATCAAGATGAAAAAATATTATTTAAAACATATAGAAGGCATCTGGCTGATATCAGAAATGCCTTTAAATCATGTCTTGAAGATGCAGAAAGTATTATAAAAGATAAAAAACTTACATTTTCTATTTCAGGATCGGGAGGAATGAGTCTTGCTGAAAAGCTTAATGTTGAATTTATACAGGAAGTAATAGCAAGTACAAAGGCTATACAGATTAATAATCCTGAAACTGATGTTGTAATAGAACTTGGAGGAGAAGATGCAAAGATAACTTATCTTAATGGTGGTGTTGAACAGAGAATGAATGGTACATGTGCTGGTGGTACTGGTGCATTTATAGATCAGATGGCATCACTTCTTAATATGGATGCAGGGAAGCTCAATGAAGAAGCTAAAAGTTATACTAATATATATCCAATAGCAGCAAGATGTGGAGTTTTTGCTAAAACTGATGTGCAACCATTAATAAATGAAGGAGCAAAAAAGTGTGATATCGCAATATCAATTTTTCATGCTGTAGTAGTTCAGACTATAAGTGTTTTAGCTTGTGGGCGTCCTATTTTAGGGAAAGTAGCTTTTCTTGGAGGACCATTAACCTTTTTGTCAGAACTTAGAAAGAGATTTATAGAAGTTTTAAAACTTAAGGATGAGGATGTTATATTTCCACAAGATTCAGAACTTTATGTTGCATTAGGTGCTGCATTAAGCTGTGAAGGAAAGTCTGAATATGATTATCACAGTATATTAGCCAGACTTGAAGATATAAAAGGTGAAGAAGAAAATAAATCAGATAGCCTAGAACCATTGTTTAAGAATAAACAAGAATATGATTCATTTAAAGAAAGACACGATAAAAGTGTAGTAAAAGAGATTGATATAAGCATGGCTGAAGGAAAGTGTTATTTAGGTATTGATGCTGGTTCTACAACAACAAAAGCTGTTCTTATTAATGAAAAATGTGAGATTTTATATTCATATTATGCTGGTAATAAAGGAAATCCAGTAGATACAGCAGCAGGAATTATAAAAGAAATCTATTCTAATATTCCTGAAGGTGCAAAGATTGTTTATAGTGGAGTTACTGGATATGGAGAGCATCTTCTAAAAGAAGCCTTTTCTATGGATATTGGTGAAATCGAAACGGTTGCACATTATAAGGCTGCAAAATTCTTCTGTCCAGATGTAGATTTTATTTTAGATATTGGTGGTCAGGACATGAAGTGTCTTAGAATAAAAGACGGAACAATACAAAGCATAACTTTAAATGAGGCATGTTCAGCAGGATGTGGATCATTTCTTCAGGCTTTTGCAAAGTCTTTAGGATTTGAAATAAAAGATTTTGCTAAAAAGGCACTTTTTGCAAAATCACCAGTTGATCTTGGATCAAAATGTACTGTTTTTATGAATTCAAAAGTAAAACAGGCACAAAAGGAAGGATTTACTGTAGAAGATATAGCAGCAGGACTTGCTTATTCAGTTGTTAAAAATAGTCTTTATAAGGTTATAAAGCTTAGAAATCCAGATGAACTTGGAAATAATATTGTAGTTCAAGGTGGAACTTTCTATAACGAAGCCGTACTTAGAAGTTTTGAAAGATTATCTGGTAGAAATGTTATAAGACCAAATATAGCAGGACTTATGGGAGCCTTTGGTGCTGCAATACTAGCTAAAGAAAATTATGAAGCTAGAGCTTGTTATATAGATGATGAAACAGCTGCAACAGTTGAAAATAATATTTCAGATAATAAGAATGATGAAGTTAAAGCAAATAATATACATATATCAACGTTAGTTTCAAAGGAAAATGTTGATAACATTGAAATGAAATCAACTAACAGCCGATGTAGGGGATGTTCAAATAGCTGTCTTTTAACAATAAACAGATTTCCAAATGGAAATAGATTTATTGCAGGAAACAAATGTGATACACCTCTTGGAAATAATACAAAAGATAGGAACATACCCAATTTATATGAGTACAAGTATAACAGAATATTTAATTATGAACCTTTAGAATTAAATAAAGCTAAAAGAGGGATTATTGGTATTCCTAGAGTGCTTAATATGTACGAAAATTATCCATTATGGTTTACACTCTTTACAAACCTTGGATTCAGAGTGGAAATATCAGAAAAATCTTCCAAGGAAGTTTATGAAAAGGGACTGACTTCTATAGTATCTGAAACAGCCTGTTATCCAGCAAAAATGACACATGGTCATGTTGAAGATTTAATAGAAAAAGGTATTAAAAATATATTTTACCCTTGCATTCTTCATGAAAGCAGGGAATTTAAAAATGCAACTGATACATTTAACTGTCCAGTTGTAACATCTTATGCTGAAGTAATTAAAAATAATATGGATAGCTTAGAAGAAAACAATGTAAACTTTATGAATCCATTTTTACCAATAGCTAATAAAAGCAAACTTAAGAAAAGATTAAAAGATGCACTTTCTATATTTAATATTTCTCAAAGAGAGATAAATTATGCAGTTGATAAGGCATGGGATGAACAAGAAAATTTCAAAAAGGATATAAGAGAAAAAGGTGTTGAAACTTTAAAATACATAAAGGATCATAACATTCAGGGGATACTTCTTGGTGGAAGACCATATCACGTTGATCCAGAAATAAATCATGGAATGCCAAAACTTATAAACAGCTTAGGGTTTGCCGTATTTACAGAAGATTCTGTAGCACATCTTGGAGAAATTGATGGTAAATTAAATGTTGTTGATCAATGGGCTTATCACTCAAGATTATATAGAGCATCAAATTTTATTATTGATCACGATGATATAAATCTTGTTCAGCTTACATCATTTGGTTGTGGACTTGATTCTATTACTACAGATGCAGTGGCAGAGATATTAGAATGTGGATCAAAAATATACACTAATATAAAGATTGATGAAGGAAGCAATCTTGGTGCTGCAAGAATAAGGTTAAGATCACTTAAAGCTGCAATAGAAGAAAGAAGAAATAAAAATATTGAGACATCAATTACAAAAAAGGATACTAAAAAATTCATAAATCCAGGGAAGAATAAAACTATAATAGTACCTCAGTTTTCACCAATACATTTTAATATACTAGAATCTGCATTTAGAGCTTGTGGATATGATTTAGTGGTTCTTAATAATGGTGATAATGCAATTGATGAAGGGTTAAAATATGTAAATAATGATATATGTTATCCTGCTATAGTTGTTATTGGGCAAGTTATAGAAGCATTAAAGAGTGGTAGATATGATCTTGAAAATACTAGCATTCTTCTTGCACAGAGTGAAGGACAGTGTAGATTTACAAATTACACAAGTGTACTTGAAAAAGCATTAAAGGAAGCAGGATATGAAGATCTTCCAGTTTTATCTCTTAGTCTTGCAGGTGTTGATAAAACAAATTCATTGGAAGGAATGAATCTTGATCTTGTTAAAAAATCCATAGTAGGAGTAATATATGGAGATCTTTTAAGCAGAGTACTTCATAGAGTAAGACCATATGAAAAAATTAAAGGAAGTGCAGATGAACTTTACAAAAAATGGACACGTATATGTAGAGAATCATTTGAAGAACCTTTAAAGAAGAATTTTAAGAGTATTATTTCAAGTATAATAAAAGAATTTGAAGAGCTTCCAAGAATTGATGTATATAAACCTAAGGTAGGACTTGTTGGTGAACTTTTAGTTAAGTTTAATCCTATTGCCAATAATAGTATTGTAAATATGCTTGAAAAAGAAGGTGTTGAAGTTGTTCATAATGACTTGCTTTCATTATTCTTATCATCAGCAAAAAATCAGATATTTAACTATAAACATCTTGATGGAAAGTATATAAGCAAACTTAAAGGAGAAATTACAATAAAGCTTATAGAAAAATATCAGAAAGTATATATTGATGCACTTAAAAAGAGCAGAATTTTTTATGTTACTGAAAAAATAGATGAAATGGCTCATAATGCAAGTAAAATAATTTCTCTTGGAAATCAGTCTGGAGAAGGATGGAAACTTCCAGGTGAAATTATGGAACTTGAAAACTGGGGAGTGAACAATGTTGTTTGTATGCAGCCTTTTGGATGTCTACCATCACATGCTGTAGCACGTGGAACCATAAAAGCTCTTAAGAAGCTTAATAATAAGCTTAATATAGTAACAATAGAGTATGATCCAGGCTCTAGCGAAGTTAATCAAAATAATAGAATAAAGCTAATGCTTGCAAGTGCTTTTGATAAAATATAATAAAAGTTATATAAAGGAAAAAATATTTTCATATTCATATAATTTTTATTGGTAAATTCTAATAAATTGATGTATAATTAATAAATAAAATATAATAAATGGCGAAGAAGTCAACTTTTGTAAGTTGGCTTCTTTTTGTTTTAATGGAGGAATTAGTATGAAAAGATTAAGAAAAATCATATCAGTAGTATTGAGTATATCGATGCTAAGTATATTGGGAGGATGTGGCAAAAGTAATAGTACAGGCTCTTCTGATAACGGAGAAAAAGTACTTAAAGTAGGTATGGAATGTGCATATGCCCCTTTTAACTGGACACAGACTGATGATAGTAATGGAGCCATAAAAATTGATGGAAATAATGAGTATGCATATGGTTATGATGTTATGATGGCAAAAAAAATAGCAGATAAATTAGGATATAAACTTCAGATTAATAAGATGGAATGGGATGGATTGTGTACTGGAGTAAGTTCAGGGAAAATTGATGTATCTATAGCTGGGCAAAGTATTACCCCTGAGAGACTAGAAAGTGTAGATTTTTCAGATGTATATTATAAAGCTGATATAGTAGCATTAACCAAAAAAGGAACTGCTTATGAAAATGCGAAGAATGTTGAAGATTTAAAAGGAGCAGCGTGTACTTCACAGTTAAATACTGTATGGTATGATATGCTTGATCAGATTCCAGAAGCAAAAAAACAGGCTGCAATTGATACTGTTCCAGCAATGATTGTTGCTTTAAATTCTGGTAAGGTTGATGTTGTAACAACTGATAAACCTACTGCAATGGCAGCAGCATATTCAAATAAGGATTTAGTTTTACTTGATTTTAAAGACGGAAAAGGATTTAATGCTTCTGATGAAGATGTGAATATGGGAATTGCAATAAAAAAAGGTAATACAGAATTAAAAGAAAAAATTAATGCTGCCCTTGCTGAAATAAGTGATGAGGATAGGGCAAAAATGATGGACGAAGCAATAAAATGCCAGCCATTATCAGAATAATTTATTGAATTTGATTTGGGGGAGTAGTTATGACATCTAATTTACCAGATGACTTTTTTGGATGGGTAGTATTTTTAATACAAAAATATGGAGAATTATTTATAAAAGGTGCAGCATATACACTTATACTTGCACTTATTGGAACAGTAATTGGATGTATTATTGGATTTTTAGTTGGAATTGTAAGAAAGATTGAAGTACAGGAAGATTGTAATAAATTTTATAAGTATACATTAAAATTATCTCAGGTTATTTTAACTGGATATGTTGAATTTTTTAGAGGAACTCCAATGATTGTTCAAGCTATGGTTATATATTATGGGGCGATGGAGGCATTTAATATTGATATGGCTCCATTTACAGCTGGTTTATTTGTAGTATCAATAAATACAGGAGCATATATGGCTGAAACAGTTCGTGGTGGTATTAAATCAATAGATATGGGTCAGACAGAAGGTGCAAAAGCAATAGGAATGACTCATTTTCAGACAATGCTTTATGTAATTCTACCTCAGACACTTAGAAATATAATGCCTCAGATAGGAAATAATTTAATCATAAATATAAAAGATACATCTGTATTAAATGTAATATCTGTATCTGAATTATATTTTGTTGGGAAATCAGCAGCAGGGGTTTATTATAAGTATTTTCCAGTATTTTTTATAATATGTGTAATTTATTTTGTAATGAACTTTGTTGTATCACGTATTTTACGATTAATAGAGAAAAAAATGGATGGTCCTTCTGACTATAAACTTTCGGAAAGTGATTTTATGTCAGGAGATATATAATAAATATTTTTAATTTATACACAAATATTAGATATTTATTAATGATTATGCTTATAAATATATTAAAAGTAAGTATTGAGCATATAAATGAATTTAATATTATAAGTTTATTAATATATTGCAATTTAAGATGGATAAATTATGTTAGAAGTTACACATAGAAAGTTTATATATTTAATAAAAATATATATTTGCAACATATATAAGTAGGGAGGAAAATTAAAGATGGAAGCTTTCAAATGCAAAACAAACAATGACTATGACATGCCTGTAATTAAAGTTTCACATTTAAGCAAAGTCTTTGGAGAACATGAAGTATTAAAGGATATAGATTTTAATACAAACTGCAAAGATGTTATATGTATAATAGGTGCATCAGGGTCAGGCAAGTCTACACTTTTAAGATGTATCAATATGCTTGAAACACCTACTTCAGGAGAAATTTATCATAATAATAACAATATTATGGATAAGCAAAACAAGATTACAACATATAGATCGAAAGTAGGAATGGTATTTCAATCATTTAATCTTTTTAATAATATGACAGTACTTGAAAACTGCATGGTTGGAGTTATAAAAGTTTTAAAAAAGGATAAAAAATATGCTAAAGAAATTTCTTTGAAATATTTAGAAAAAGTTGGTATGGGATTATATTTAAATGCAAAGCCTAAACAGCTCTCAGGAGGACAAAAACAACGTGTGGCCATTGCAAGAGCACTTGCAATGGAACCTGAAGTGCTTTTATTTGATGAGCCAACAAGTGCTCTTGATCCAGAAATGGTAGGAGAAGTACTAAAAGTAATGAGAGAGCTTGCAAAAGATGGGATGACAATGATAATAGTAACTCATGAAATGGCTTTTGCAAGGGATGTTTCAACAAGAACAATTTTTATGGAAAATGGAGTTATCGTTGAAAATGATATACCAGAAATAATATTTAATAATCCTAGCAATCCAAGAACTAGAGAATTCTTAAAACGCTTTATGGATAGTTAGGCATAATTAAGGAGATAAAGAAATGGGAGAATTTAAAGAAAGCAAGATAAAAATAGTTGTAAGGAAATCTAACTGTGAATTCTATAAGAAGGGGGATGAGATTTATATTGAAGGTGCATTATTAAACAAAGAAAAATCAGGTAATATATGCCTAACAGCAGTAAATGCAATTTATCCATTCATATATGCGGCGAGAAAGAGAGTCTCAAAAGATGTAATGGGATTTGAAGAATTAGTGTTTAGATGTCCTGATTGTGCTGAGGGAGTTGAATTTGAACTAATAGCTGAATAAGTATTTAATTGAATTAAAGCGCTGTTAAAATAGCAGTGCTTATTTCAGGTTTTGAAATTATTTACAAACATAATATAAAAAGATAAAGTTATTAAAGTATACTTATAAAATAATATGCGAAAATATAGTATATATATTAAACATAACTCACACTTAAGATTAAATTCTTTACATAATAAAGGATATATTGTATAATACTGATAGACCAAAAATAACTAGGGGTGCTGAAAAAGCTGAGAGAGTAAAATTTACTTAACCCTTTGAACCTGTCTTGGGTAATTCCAACGTAGGGAAGTGAGCTTGTAAGTATATTTTGAAAATAACTATGATTATATTTAAAAAGCCGTCTTTCTTATAAGATGGCTTTTTTTGTTGCTTAAAAAAAGTTTTCCTTAAATCAAATTAGTTACTTTTTGTGTCTAAAAATTTAATATTTGATGAAAAGAGGTAACAAGATGAAACTTAGTAAAGTACTTTATGACAGTGTAGAAGACATATGGAATTCATATAATGAACATCCATTTGTAAAAGGTATTGAAAATGGAGAGTTAGATTTAGAAAAATTTAAATATTATATGATACAGGATTATATATATCTTTTAGATTATTCAAAAATATTTGCACTTGGAATTGTAAAAGCTCCAAATGAAGAAATTATGAGATTCTTTGCAGAACTTGTTCACTCTACTTTAAACTTTGAAATGAGTGTACATAAAAAATACATGGAAAGATTGAATATAACTTCAGATATAATCAAAAATTCAAAGCCTTCTCTTTCTAATACATCATATACAAATTATATGTTATGGGTATCTCAAAATGGAGATATATTAGATTTATTGGTTTCTGTTCTATCATGCAGTTGGAGCTATAAAGTTATTGCAGATAAAATTAATAATAATCCTTTAGCTAAAGAAAATGAATTTTTTGGAGAATGGATAAATGGGTATATATCAAAGGAATATGAAGAATGTAATAATAAGTTGATAGATTTAGTAGATAAATTAGGTGAACAATGCAGTGATACAAGAATAAACACGTTAAAAACTATATTTATAAACTGTAGTAAATATGAATATATGTTTTGGGATATGTCTTATAATAATGGACAAACATATGTTGAATAATTCTATTTTATTAAACTAAAAATTTAGGAGAAAAATCATGTTGGAATTTAAAAATGTAATATTTAAATACAATGAAGATAATGAAGAAATGATTAAGAATTTATCATTTCAAGTTAATGAAGGAGAATTCATTTCTATAATTGGCCCAAGTGGATGTGGAAAGAGTACAATATTCAGACTTATAAATAGTCTTGAAAAAATGCAGCATGGTAATATTTTGATTGATGGAGAATCAATAGAGAAAATTAAAAATTATAGTGCATTTATGCCACAAAAAGATTTACTTTTTCCATGGAGAACTATTGGTGAAAATCTAGCTCTTCCTCTTGAAATAAATAAAGTAAATAAGAGCGAGCGAGAAAAAAACATAAAAAATATGCTAAAAGAAATTGGTCTTGAATCATATAAAGATAAGTTTCCTAAGGATTTATCAGGAGGAATGAAACAAAGGGTTTCATTTGCACGAACACTTTTAACTGGAGGAAATATTCTTCTTCTTGATGAGCCTTTTAGTGCACTTGATTCATTGACAAGAATGGCTATGCAGGAATGGCTATTAGATATGTGGCAGAATTTGAATAAAACAATTTTGTTTATAACACATGATGTTGAAGAAGCAATATTATTATCTAAATCAGTTTTTGTAGTTTGTGATAGACCTATAACTTATTTGAAAAAAGTTGATATTCCTTTAGATTATCCAAGAAATAGATCGGTTCTTTCAAAGCCTGAAATAATATCTTTAAAGGAAAATTTAATTGAACAGCTTAGATCTATCAATAATAATTAATTACAAATTAAATATATAGGAGGCTTATATGAAAAAGAATTTACCATCAATTATTCTTACAACAATTCTTCTAATTATTTGGCAGGGGATTGCAATGATAATTGATGCACATTATATACTTCCATCACCAGTCCAAATTATGAGTAAATTATATGAACTTAGAGAGCCACTTTTAAAAGTTCATCTTCCAGCAACAATGGGAGTTACAATTTTAGGACTTATAATATCCATAGTTCTTGGAGTAAGTCTTGCTGTATTTATGGATATTAATGAAAAAGCAGCTAATGCACTATATCCTATAATAATTGCATCACAAACAATTCCAACTACTGCAATTGCACCACTTTTTGTTTTATGGTTTGGTTATGGAATATGGAGTAAAGTTCTTGTAACTATATTGATTACATTTTTCCCAATAACTATAACTCTTTATGATGGGTTTAAATCAACAAAAAGAGAAATGGAAGAATTATTAATTACATATGGTGCTAATAAAAAGGATATTTTCATAAAACTAAAAATTCCAAGTGCACTACCATATTTCTTTTCATCTATAAAGATGGCTATTCCTTTGAGTATTATTGGGGCGGCCATTGCGGAGTGGCTTGGAGCACAGAGTGGTCTTGGATATTTTAGCAAGAGAATGATGACGCAACTTGATGGGGCAGGTGTATTTGCACCGATTGTATTATTATCAGTAGTAGCTATGGTATTAGTATATTTAGTTGCTATTGCAGAGAAACACTTTGTGAAATGGAGAAAAGAATTATAAATTAATAAACAATGTGTTATTTAATTATTATTAGGAAAATATTTAATTTTACAAATAACCAATCTAATTTACATATAGAAAGGAATCAATAATTATGAAAAAGAAAATTTTATCAATATTAATGTCAGGAATAATGGCATTTGGAATTTTAGGGTGTAAAAATACATCTATGAATAATGAATCTGTAGATGGAAAAAAATTAGAGGAAGTTAATGTTGTTCTTGACTGGTATCCAAATGCTGTTCACAGTTTCATTTATACAGCAATTGAAAAAGGATATTATGAAGAAGAAGGACTTAAAGTAAATATTCAATTTCCTTCAAATACAAATGATGCAATTTCAATGACTGCATCTGGTAAAGCTGACCTTGGAGTATACTATCTTCAAGATGTTGCAATGGCTAGAGGAAATGAAAATATTCCTGTAAAAGCAGTAGGAACAATAGTTCAGTCACCGCTTAGCATTATTTTATCACTTAAAGATAAAAATATAACAAATCCCAAGGATTTAGTTGGTAAAAAAATTGGATATGGAGGAACTGCTCTTTCAGAAGGTATTATTTCTACAATGCTTGAAAATGTTGGTGAAAATCCAAATAGTGCACAAACAGTTGATGTAGGATTTGATTTAATGAGTTCAATGACTACAAATCAAGTAGATGCAACAATTGGATGTCTTGTTAATCATGAGGTTCCACAAATGGAGGAAGAAGGAATGCAATTAAATTATTTCTTCCCTAATGAGTACGGTGTACCAGATTATTATGAACTTGTTTTTGTTACTGGTGAAAATACATTAAATAAAAACAGTGAAAAGATCTCTAAATTTTTAAGAGCATCAAAAAAAGGATTTGAAGATATGAAAAATAATCCTGATGAATCATTAAAAATACTTCTTGATAATCAAAATAAAGAAAATTTTCCTCTTAGTGAGAGTGTTGAAAAGAAGAGTATGGAATTTTTGATTCCTGTTATGGAAACAGAGAATGCAAAGTTCCTCTACCAGGATACGAAAGTATGGCAGAATAATATTGATTGGCTTGTTAGTAAAGGACTTCTTAAAGAAACATTTGATGCTTCAGATGTAGTTGAAAATTTGGAATATTAATAGAAATGTACAGTCTTAAAGATAAAGGCTGTACATTTTTTATTTAATAGACATATAATGATGTATATCAATTTTGCCAGGAATTATTATGAAATATTGTAGATGGATAAAAGGTAAAAATAGAGGAGAAAATATTAAATTATTCTTCACACGAGAAGAAAGTTCAGATACTGCAAAAAAATTAGGAATAAAATTTGATAAAGAAAAATTTGATTTAGAAGAATTTTATATGGGTATGAATGTGGAATTAGAGCATGGAACAAGATTTCCAGTGGCAAATGTAACAAATAATGATCCAATATTAACTGGAATGATAGCACTTGCACACCTTCTTGAATTTCCTGATTATTATACAAGACTTTTAAAATTAGAAGATGAAGCAAAAAAATACTGGAGTAGTAAAAACTAAAAAATACATTAATATGAGCTGACAATGAATTTGTCAGCTTTATGTATAAGTTTTATTAATAAAAGGATTAATAAATAGTATCAACTAAATGTTTTTATTTTATGTGATTTGTGCTAATATATTATTATGTAATAATTATTATTCAACAAGGATATCTAGAGTAGATTTACTTTTGATATTTAGATATAAAATAGAAGTTTATAAGATTAAGATAAAAATTAGACGGAGGATATATAAATATGTTAAACATAGGATGTCATTTATCAACTACAAAGGGATTTTATAATATGGGAAAAGAAGCATTATCAATAGGTGCAAATACATTTCAATTTTTCACACGTAATCCAAGAGGGGGAAAAGCTAAAGATATTGATGAAAGTGATGTTAATAAGTTAATTAAGCTTATGGAAGAAAATAATTTTTCTAAAATTCTTGCACATGCTCCTTATACATTAAATGCATGTTCAAAAGACGAAAGTACAAGAGAATTTGCATTAGAAATGATGACAGATGATTTAAAGAGAATGGAGTACATACCTAATAATCTATATAATTTTCATCCAGGAAGCCATGTTAAACAAGGAACAGAAGTTGGAATAGAATTTGTTGCAGAGCTTTTAAATAAAGTATTAAAAAAAGAACAGACAACGAAGGTACTTCTTGAAACAATGGCTGGAAAGGGAACAGAAATTGGCAGAAGTTTTGAAGAAATTGCACAGATAATAAGTAAGGTAGAATTTAATGAGCATATTGGTGTATGTCTTGATACATGTCATGTTCATGATGCAGGCTATGATATAGTGAATAACCTAGATGGTGTTTTAGAAGAATTTGATAAAATAATAGGACTTGATAGATTATGTGCTATTCATTTAAATGATAGTAAGAATCCATTTAACAGTCATAAAGACAGACATGAAAAGATAGGTGAAGGAAGTATTGGTTTAACTGCAATTACAAATATTATTAATCATCCTAAACTTAAAGATATACCTTTCTATCTAGAAACACCTAATGAACTTGATGGTTATGCAAGAGAAATAGAATTGTTAAGAAATTCTTATAAATATTAATATTAGAATAATCGCCATTAAAAATGAAAGGATGGCGGTTATTTTTATTTAAGAATAAAAGTAATCTTAAACACATATTTTTAATGAATTAATTGTATTAAAAATTGCCATACTATAATATGCAATATTTTTTAATATATTTTAAGAATTTAATTTCTGAGATATGATTACAATTTAGAAAATTAGGAGTAGGTGAATATATGAAAAAAAGAGATTATAAAGAATATGAAAAAATTCTAAAAAAAGAACAGTTAAAAAAGATTATAAGTATAGGAGCTATAAGTATTGCGGCAGGACTTACAGCTAATTATATTTATAAGAAGAACAAAGAAGATGACTATACTACTTATAAACGAGTTTTTAATTCTGATACAGATAGTAATGTATATTTTATTGGAGGTGGTCTTGCATCTTTAGCTGGTGCTGCATATCTTATAAGAGATTGTAATTTCAAAGGAGAAAATATACACATAATAGAAGGATTAAAAATTTTAGGTGGAAGTAATGATGGAGCAGGATCACCTGAAACAGGGTTTATATGTAGAGGTGGAAGAATGCTAAATGAAGAAACCTATGAGAACTTTTGGGAACTATTTTCAACTATTCCATCATTGGAATATCCAAATAAAAGTGTTACTGAAGAAATTTTAAACTTTGATCACCATCATCCAACACATGCAAAAGCACGTTTAGTTGATAAATATGGAGACATAGTAGATGTAAGCACAATGGGATTTAACAATATTGATAGATTAGAGTTATTTAAATTAATGATGACTAATGAAGAAAATCTCGATGAAATGACAATAGAGGAGTGGTTTAACGATCATTTCTTTACAACTAATTTTTGGTATATGTGGCAGACTACATTTGCTTTTCAAAAATGGTCTAGTTTATTTGAATTTAAGCGTTATATGAATCGAATGATTTTTGAATTTTCAAGAATAGAAACTTTAGAGGGTGTTACAAGAACTCCCTACAATCAATATGATTCTGTAATACTTCCATTAAAAAAATACCTTGAAGGCTTTGGTGTGGATTTTATGGTCAACACAAAAGTTACAGATTTAGATTTTAAAGCAGGTCGTGGTATAACAGTTAGTGCAATACATTTAGAAGAAGGTTCACCAATAAATTATGACAGTAAAACAGATACTACAGATGGTGTAATATCTGATATAGATAATCTTGAAAACCAATCACATTTAGATGGTTCTGATGAAGAAGATAGTAAATCTAATAATGTGGAAAAAGATCCTAATGATAATGATGAAAAACATGATAGTGCTATAGTAAGTGAAGTTATGAAATCACTTCATATAACAGATGGTGAAGAAAAATCCAGCACTAATAATGAGAAAACTAATTCAAAAGAGAAAATTATTTATTTAAATGATAATGATAAGTGCATTATGATAAATGGATGTATGACAGATAATGCAACACTTGGAGATTATTATACTGCGCCTAAATTTGATGATTCAAAACCAATGGGATCAGAACTATGGGAAAAAATAAGTTTGAAAAAACCAGGACTTGGATGTCCAAAACCGTTTTTTGATTATCCAAAAATGACAAACTGGGAGAGCTTTACTGTTACATGCAAAGGAAATACACTTCTTAAATATATAGAACAATTTTCTATGAATATTCCAGGCAGTGGAGCACTTATGACATTTAAAGATTCAAGCTGGCTTATGAGTATAGTAGTAGCAGCCCAGCCACATTTTAAAAATCAACCTATGGATACTACAATATTTTGGGGATATGGACTATATACGGATAAAAACGGTGATTATATAAATAAACCAATGATGGAGTGTACAGGAGAAGAGATACTTATAGAACTTTTATATCATCTTCATTTAATAGATAAAAAGGAAGAGATATTAAAGGATATAATTAATGTTATTCCATGTATGATGCCTTATATAGATTCACAATTCCAGCCAAGGAAGATGAGTGATAGACCTGACGTAGTTCCAAAAGGGTCAACTAATTTTGCAATGATAAGTCAGTTCGTAGAGATATCTGATGATATGGTATTTACAGAGGAATATTCAGTACGTGCAGCAAGAATTGCTATTTATACATTATTTAATGTAACCAATAAAGAAATATGTCCTGTAACATCATATAATAAAGATGCAAAAGTTCTGCTAAAGGCTTTAAAAAAGTCATTTGAGTAATTAAATAATATCATTTTTATACTCCTTATCATATATTATATTATATAACTTATGATAAGGAGTGTTTTGATGTCTATTTTTAAAAAGTTAAATAAAATAAATGGATTCGACTTCAAAGATTTAAAAAATGCTAAACAAAACAACTATTCATGGTGTATGGCTGAATTTAATGGATATATTTATGTTGGAACAGCAAGAAATATACCTTGGAATACAGTTTCGTTATTAGGAGAGAATGCTAAGTCCCCTCTTTTAATAAGAACAACTGAGAAAAACAACAATGGTGAAATATGGAGATATAAAAAAGATGAGTCTTTACCATGGGAACGTGTTTATAAAGCAGATAATTCAGAAGATATTAATGGATTTAGATTTATGTTAATTCATGCAGCTGAAAATTCATCAAAAGCTTTATATGCTGCCTCTTTTTCTTTAAGAGGTACCATAACTATTTTAAAGACAACAGATGGAAGTAACTGGACCAATGTTACTGGTGTTCTTAAAGGTGGTTCGTCAAGGGCAATGTTATCATTTAATGGTCTCTTATATGTTGCAGATATTGATGATTCAACAGCCATAGGTGGAAATGTTCCTTTACTATACTATAGTGAAGATCCAGAATTTTTTGATTTTAAATTTGTATTTGATCCAAATGACCCTGATTTAATCCCAGAGCAAAATCCAATGGGTGGAATCGATAATATGGCTATATTTAATAACAGATTATATGTATGTATAAGTAAGGATGATGGAATCCAAGTTTGGAGATCAAATTCCTCAGTTCCTAAATTAAATGATTGGACACTTGTTGCAGACAAAGGATTTGGAGATTCATTAAATAGAAATGCAATGGCAATTAAAGTATATGGTGATTATCTTTATATAACAGCTACAAAGCAAATACCACTTGTGTTCTTAATTCCAATGGGTGCAGATATTGTTAGAATAGATAAAAATGATAATTGGGAAATTGTTGTTGGAGGAAATGCAATTATACCATCAGATCCAACAACTGGTACAAGAAATAGAAGTTTATCTGGATATTTATCAGGATTTTCTAATCCTTTTAATGTATATGTATGGCAGCTACAAGAATATTGCGGATGTCTGCTTGCTGCAACTTTTGATCATGGAACCAATATGGAAACTTTACGTGATGTAGTGCTTCTTAATAAAGACCTAATAGTTGAAAAAGTTGGTTTGATTTTATATGAGTTAATATTACAATTATACGATAAAATACTATATTTATTTGATATGTTTGATTATCCAAAAGGATTTGATCTTTTTGCATCAATTGATGGGATACACTTTAAACCATTAAATTTATCTGGTCTTGGAAATCCTAATAACTATGGTGGAAGAATTCTTATGGTTGATAAAAATGATTTATATGTAGGAACAGCAAATCCATTCCAAGGTTGTGAAGTACTAAAGACTAATAAAGCATCATTTGTTAATATGTTATACCACTGCCAAAATCCAGATTATGATAATATTTTTTCAAAACTTTTTGAAGATATAGATATTATGTATGATAATATAATAATTGAATTGAAAAAAATAGGAATGTTAGAAATACTAAAATAATAATTTTTATTATAATAAAATAATAACCACAATTAAAAGCTCTATTATTAATAGTAGAGCTTTGTTAATTAACAAATTAATAGTATTGTATATTAAAATACTAGATTAATGTGTTATAATCTATAAAGCATACAATAAGGAAGGAGATAAAATATGTTTAGCAAATTTTATTTATACGAAGGAAAAAACAAAAAAATCGAACAAGGAAGACCTTGGGTCTATAGACATGAAATAAATGAATACGATGGAGAATATGAAAACGGAGATATTGTAGAAGTATATAATCATAAGGGGTACTTTATAGGAAGAGGTTATATAAATGATGCGAGCAAAATATCAATAAGAATAATGACTCGTAACATAAATGAAGAAATAGATGAAGAATTTTTCAAGAAAAGATTTAATGATGCATGGGAATATAGAAAAACTCTTATAGATACCTCTTCATGTAGATTTATTTTTGGTGAAGCAGATTTCCTTCCTGGACTAACAATAGATAAATTTAGTGATTATTATGTTATACAGATTTCAACTTTAGGAATGGAGAAATACAAAGATCTAATAGTAAAAATACTTGTAGAAGAATACAATGCTAAGGGTGTATATGAAAGAAGCGATATTAAGACGAGGGAAATAGAAGGTCTTGAACAGATAAAAGGATTCCTTACAGAGCCTTTTGATACTAATGTTGAAATAATAGAAAATGGTGTTAGATACATAGTAGACATAGAAAATGGACAAAAGACAGGTTTCTTTTTAGATCAAAAAGAAAACAGAGCTGCAATACATAGAATATGCAAAGGTAAAGATGTACTTGACTGCTTTACTCATACAGGCTCATTTGCACTAAATGCTGGGATAGCTGGAGCAAAATCAGTTTTAGGAATTGATGTTTCTCAACATGCTGTAGACTGTGCAATAAGAAATTCAGAATTGAATGATTTACAAGACATTGTTAAATTTGAATGTCATAATGCTTTTAATGTTTTAGGGGAATGGTCAAGGGATGGAAGAGAATTCGATGTTGTAATTCTTGACCCACCAGCATTTACAAAGTCTAAGAATACAATTAATCAAGCTATAAGAGGATATAAAGAGATAAACCTTAGAGGAATAAAAATGGTTAAAAAAGGTGGATACTTTGCAACATGTTCATGTTCACATTATATGAGTGAAGAACAGCTTAAGAAGACAGTATGTGAAGCAGCACATGATGCAAGAAGAACTTTAAGACAAATTGAAGTGAGAACTCAAAGTTGTGACCACCCAATTCTTTGGAATTCTGATGAATCATACTACTTGAAATTTTTCATATTCCAGGTTGTATAAAAGAATAAATTAGAATCTATATATAAAATAAATACCCAATAATAAATTTTTGTATTATTGGGTATTTATTTTATAGTTATTGTTAAAACTTAGTATATAAAGATAGAAGGAAGAATTTAATGTTAAATAAACAAATAGCACAGAAAATAGTAGATAAAATATCAACGGTACTTCCATATAATATCAATATAATGGATAAGGAAGGTATTATAATAGGTAGTAGTAATAAAAATAGAATTGGAACTATTCATTATGGTGCAGCAGAGGCACTTACAGAAAAAAAGGAAGTTGAGATTTATAATGAAGATGAATTTGTAAAACCTGGATTGAATATTCCTATATTCTTTAAAGATGAAATAGAAGGTGTTATAGGAATAACAGGCAATCCAGAAGATATTTCAGCTTTTGGAAAGATAATAAAGGTTACATCTGAACTTCTTCTTTCAGAACAATATTCATTGAAATCAGCATTAAAAAAAGAAATGCTAAAGGAAGAATTTCTTTATGAATGGATATATTTAAAAGAAAAATATAACAATGAATTTATTTTAAAGGGGCAGTCTATTAATATTGATATTTTAAAACCAAAAAGAGTGGCTCTTATATTACATAAAAACATTAAATCTAGCACTATTTTAAGAGAAGTAAAAAGGTATATATATGAAGATGACTACTATATTAAATTATCTGATGAGAAATTAATTTTGATTTTAAAAGATAATAAAAATTTTAAAAATAGAATAGAACTTATAAGTGATAACATGGAGAAGTATAGCGTAAAAATTGCTGTTAGTTCATCAAATGAGAATCTCAATAAATCATTTATAGAAGCTATGGATACCTTAAATATAATAAGTGCTATTTATAAAAGTAAAAAGATATTATTTTTTGATAGTATAAGACTAATTAATAACTCTATAATGAATTTAAATTATTCTGAAATCGAAAAGATGAAAAATAAATTATATGAGCAAAATGGAGGTAAAGAGTTACTAGAAACTTTATTGAAATTTATTGAATTTAATGGAGAAAAAAATAAGGTTTCAGAAATTCTTCATATACATAGAAATACATTGAATTATAGGCTTAATAATATTGAGGAAATTACAGGGTTAAAGTTAAATGATTACATGGATTTATACCAATTAATACTATTTTTTCTTTGCATTAGAATGAAAAATGTTTAAAATTGTTCAAATGCACAAAAAAATATTGTTATTTTTGATTGCTTAAACGATGACATAACACCTGTAAACATATACAATCAATTGTGTTATTTTAATAAACAAATATCAGGAGGGAATTATATGGATATACAGGTAAGTGCATTAGGTGCTGTATTGGCTTTAGCAATTTCTATTTTTCTTATTATAAAGAAGATACAGCCAGCGTATGCATTAATAATAGGAGCACTAATTGGAGGACTTATAGGAGGTGCAAATCTTACAGATACAGTAACTCTAATGATGAATGGTGCAAAGGGAATGATGACAGCAATTTTAAGAATACTAACAGCAGGTGTTTTAGCTGGTGTTCTTATTCAGTCAGGAGCAGCAACTAAGATAGCTGAAACAATTATTTCAAAGCTAGGTCAAAACAGAGCACTTATTGCATTAACAATTTCAACAATGGTACTTACAGCAGTAGGAGTATTTGTAGATGTTGCAGTTATAACTGTAGCACCAATATCACTTGAGATTGCAAGAAAATCAAATATAACAAAAAGTGCAATACTTTTAGCAATGATTGGTGGAGGTAAAGCAGGTAACATAATTTCACCAAATCCAAATACAATAGCAGTTTCTGAAAATCTAAATGTTTCATTAACAAGTGTTATGATTGCTGGTATAATTCCAGCAATTTTAGGAGTAGTAATAACTTGCATTATTTCAAAGAGACTTACTAAAAAAGGAACATATGTTGAAGCTGCCGAAGTAATTGAAAATAATGAAATGACACCATCATTTTTATCAGCAATTACTGGACCATTAGTTTCAATAGGGCTTTTAATGCTAAGACCAATTGCTAATATAAGCATTGATCCTTTGATTGCACTTCCAGTTGGTGGTATTATAGGTGTTATTGCCATGGGAAAACTTAAAAAATTAAATGAATATGCTTCTTTTGGATTAAGCAAAATGACTGGAGTAGCCATATTATTAATAGGTACAGGTACGCTTGCAGGAATAATTTCAAATTCAGCATTAAAAGACGTTATAATTTCTGGAATAAATACATTAGGTCTTCCAAGTTTTGCGCTAGCTCCTATTTCAGGTATATTAATGGCGGGAGCAACGGCTTCCACAACATCTGGAGCCGCTGTTGCAAGTTCAGTTTTTGGAAGTACAATAACTAGTCTTGGAGTATCTAGTCTAGCAACAGCAGCAATGATTCATGCTGGATGTACAGTAATAGATCAGCTACCACACGGAAGCTTCTTCCATTCTACAGGCGGAAGTATTAATATGAATATGAATGAAAGGTTAAAACTTATACCTTTTGAAGCTATAGTTGGATTGACTATGACAATAATATCAACAATAATATTTGGGTTTATAATTTAAAATATTATTTATTAATATACTTATCATTGAATATTTATTTCATTGGTAAGTATATTGTTTAAAAATAAAATAATGGAGTGTATGATAATGAAATTTGTATTAGCAACTGATTCTTTTAAAGAAAGCATAACATCTACACAAGCATGTGATGTTATGGAAAAAGCAATAAAGAAAATTAAAAATGATGCAGAAGTAGTAAAAGTACCAATGGCAGATGGTGGAGAAGGAACTGTAGAAGCTTTAGTAAATTCAACAGGTGGGGTTTTTGTTGAAACTGAAGTTTTAAATCCACTTGGAGAAAAAATTAAAGCTTCATATGGAATTTTAGGTAACAAAGAAACAGCTGTAATTGAAATGGCAAAAGCAAGTGGAATTGAAATTATAAAAAGAGAAGATAGAAATCCATTAATAACAACTACATATGGAACTGGACAGCTTATTAAGCATGCAATTGAAAATGGAATAAAACATATTGTAATAGGAATAGGTGGGAGTGCTACTAATGATGGTGGCTGTGGTATGCTTCAAGCTTTAGGTGTAAAACTTTTAGATGAAAATAACAATGAAATTTCATTTGGAGGAGGATGCTTAAATAAAATAGAAACAATTGATTTATCTAGCTTACATAGCAACATAAAAGATGTCACAATTGAAGTTGCATGTGATGTCACTAATCCATTTATAGGTCCTACCGGAGCTTCATATATTTTTGGTCCACAAAAAGGTGCAGATACAGAAATGGTAGAATTACTAGATAAAAACCTTGAGCATTTTGCGGATAAGATAAAAGAAATTTTAAATATTGATATTAAATATGTTAAAGGTGCAGGTGCAGCTGGCGGGCTTGGTGGAGCACTTCTTGCATTTTTAAATGCAGAATTAAAAAGTGGCATAGAACTTGTTATAAAATACACTAATCTTGAAGATAAAGTTAAGGATGCTGATTACGTATTTACCGGTGAGGGATCAATAGACGGTCAGACTATTTTTGGTAAAACTCCTGTAGGGGTATCGAGAATAGCAAAAAAATATAATGTTCCTACGATTGCATTTGGTGGGAAGGTATCACAAGATGCAGAAAATTTATTTGATGAAGGAATAATTGCTTTATTTAGCATAATGAGAGGCGTTGAATCTTTAAATGAAGCATTGAAAAATGGAGCTGATAACTTAGAGAAGACTGTTGAAAATGTAGTAAGAATACTGTAATTTTAATTAAATAAACATAAAATATGAATCAATAAAAGCTTGGAATAATATTTGTATTTTCCAGGTTTTTTTATATTCATGATTAATTTATCTTGTATGCTTCTTATTTTGTTCTTTGCTAGTAATTTTTAGTATAAAAGAAACTACCTATGAATATTTTAAAAACTTATCTCTAAAATATATATTTTACAGTTTATATTGATATAATAAAAATACAAAACCATAATGAAAATATAATTGGAACATTTATTATTTGTGTATTGGAGGAGTAAATATGACAATCTATACTATAGGCCATTCTAATTATCCAGAAGAGAAACTGATACATATGCTCAGACACTACAATATAGATACAGTAGTTGATATAAGAGGAACTCCATACTCTAAATATAATATACAGTATAATAAAGAAGTTATTGAAAAAACTTTAAAATCTGAAGGATTTATATATATTTATATGGCGAGAGAACTTGCTGCAAAGCGTACAAGGAAAAACTCATATAATAAAGAAGGTTATGCTGATTTTGAAAAAGTTATTAATGAAAAAGAATTTATTAGCGGTATTGAAAGATTAAAAAAAGGGTGTAGTAAGGGATATAATATAGCACTTTTAGGAGCTATGCAAGATCCAATAAGATGCCATAGAAGTATTTTATGTGGGAGAGCATTGACAAAAGCTGAATTTAACGTACGTCATATATTAGATGACTATAGTACCTGTTCACAAAGAGAAATTGAAGAACGAATTTTAGATAAATATTTTCCAGAAAGAGCACAGCTGACTATTGATTCTTTAATAGGAGAAGAAATGAACGAAAAAGAAATGATAAATGAATCTTATAGAAAAGCAAATAAAGAAATTGGATATAGAATTGAAAATATAAAAAGTTAAATTTAGTATTAAAGAAAAAAGTTTTATACAAAAATAAATAAATTTCATATAGTAATAGAAGGTATCAATATTTATGGATAGATGTATGAGTATTATAAGTAAATTATTGCACTTATATTTTAAAAATGAACCTGAAAACTATACTTTGAAATTTAAATTGAGAAATGATAAAGATTATGATGGGAACATTACCGATTTTGTTAATAGTAATAACTACAGTAGTACAACACAATTTCTAATTTACGTTGATTTAAGTAATTTTAAAGTTAACATATTTAAGGGAACAAAAAATAATTGGAAATTAGATAAAAGTTACCTTTGTACAATTGGAAAGAATTCTACACCTACACCATCTGGTGTTTTTAAAATTGGTGTCAAGGGGCTTTACTTTGGAGTTGAGAAAGGATATAAATGCTGGTATTATTCTAGCTTTAAGGGAAATTACCTATTTCATTCAATAATATATAATCTAGATGGAACAGTAAGGGATGGAAGACTTGGAATGAAATTATCTAATGGCTGCATAAGACTTTTAAAAACCAATGCTAAATATATATATGACAATGTACCAAAAGATACAAAAGTTATAATTAATTAAATTATGTCTATATATAAAAATAGCATTGATAGCTTTAATAAAAGTTACTAATGCTATTTTAAATTGTTATATATATTTTTATGAAGTATAATAGATAAGATAAATGATAGATTAAGGAGCTGATTTTTAAAATTGAGTAAGGTAATTGTGATAGGAGCAGGACCAGCAGGTATTATGGCTGCAATTGAAGCGAGCAAGTATCATGATGTAACAATGATTGATGGAAATGAAAAAATAGGCAAGAAACTTTTTATTACTGGAAAAGGCAGATGTAATGTTACAAATGCTAAAGATATTTCAGAATTTTTTGATTATATACCTGGTAATCCGCATTTTCTATACAGTGCATTATATACATTTACTAATGAAGATACTATGAATTTTTTTAAAAACCATGGTATAAAGCTAAAAGTAGAAAGAGGAGATAGAGTTTTTCCAGACTCTGATAAGTCTTCTGATATCCTAAAAGGTTTATCTAATGCACTTAAAGAAACTAATGTAAAAATTAAACTTAATTCAAAAGTAACAGACCTTAAATTTAAGGATAAAAAAATAACATCAATAGTTATAAATAATTCTGAAGTAATGAAAGCTGATTACTTTATTATGGCCACTGGTGGAGGATCATATCCACTTACTGGTTCAAGAGGAGAAGGTCAGGAATTTGCCAGAAAACTTGGACATAATATAATAAAATTAGAACCAGCACTTGTACCTATGGTGGTGAAAGATGGAAAAACTAAGGAGTTGCAAGGACTTTCATTACGAAACATAGAAATAAATATTAAAGAAAACAATAAAAAAAGTGTCTATAAGGAATTTGGAGAAATTAATTTTACTGTATTTGGAGTTTCAGGACCTCTTATATTAAAAGGAAGTAGGTTTATTGAAAAAGGAAAATCATATACTGCACATGTTGATTTAAAACCTGCTCTGAGCATTGGAGAGCTAGATAAAAGAATACAAAAGGATTTTTCAAAATACATAAATAATAAATTTAAGGATTCTTTAAATGATTTGCTTCCTCAAAAGATTATTCCTATGATAATCAATATGTCTAATATAAATGAGGAAAAGATGGTTAATGAAATTACCAAAGAAGAAAGAAAAAATTTAGTAAATACTTTGAAAGATTTTACTTTTGATATTGATGGACTTCGCCCATTAGCTGAAGGGATAGTTACTAGGGGTGGAGTTGATGTAAAAGAAATTGATCCATCAACAATGAAATCAAAAATTATAGATAATTTATCTTTCTGTGGTGAAGTAATGGATGTAGATGCATTTACAGGAGGGTATAATGTTCAGATTGCTTTTGCAACTGGATTTATAGCAGGAAATAATATCACAATCTAGGTTGTATTAATTTGTCATATAAAAACTTATTCTTGTTTGCCACGACAAAAAATTATATAATCTTATTGTAAGCGTTAAATTATGGTTCTAAGAAATGAGGAGAATAACTTTGAAAATAAGTGTAGCAATCGATGGACCAGCAGGTGCAGGCAAAAGTACTATAGCTAAGCTTGTTGGTAAGGAACACAATCTTATGTACATAAATACAGGAGCAATGTACAGAGCAGTAGCACTGAAAGCTGAAGAAAATAATATATCACCAGAAGATGTTAAAGAAATTTGTGCCTTAACAGAAATGTTAGAGATGCATTTTGAAAACGATGATTTAATAGTAAATGGTGAGAATATACAGGAAAAAATAACTATGCCACAAATTAGTAATATTGTATCAGCATATGCAAGTATTCCAGAAGTAAGAAAAATTCTAGTGAAACTTCAAAGAGATATGTCAGAAAAGTACAGTGTTATTATGGATGGAAGAGATATTGGAACTGTCGTATTAAAAAATGCAGATTTTAAATTCTTTTTAACAGCTAGTGCAGAAGAAAGAGCAAATAGACGATTTAAGGAACTTCAAGAAAGAAATATTGAGTGTTCTTATAAAGAAATATTAAATGATATTGTGGAAAGAGATTATAAGGATAGTCATAGAGCTACTGATCCATTAAGAAAAGCAGATGATGCTATTGAAATAGATAGTACTTCACTAGATATTAATGGTGTTGTAGATGAGATTAATAGAGTAATATATGCTGGCATATAGATTAGATAAAGTGCTAAATGCTGGGTTTACTTATGAAAAGGAGTATGGTAATGAGGGAAGTTATTTTAGCGAACAATTCAGGTTTTTGTTTTGGAGTTAAAAGAGCTGTTGATGAAGCTATTAATATTCAAAAACAGTATAATAAAAAAATATATACTTTAGGTCCCTTAATACATAATAATGATGTTGTAAGTTATTTAGAAGATAATAATGTATTTTCAATAGAGCTTGAAGATATATCTAATTTGGATCCAAAAGATGTAATTGTTATAAGATCTCATGGAGTTTCAAAAGATGTATTAGCAATGTTGGAATCAAGAGGTCTAACAGTTGTAAATGCTACATGTCCCTTTGTAACAAATATTCAAAAAAAGGTAAAGAAATATTCGGAAGAAGGATATCATATAGTAATATTAGGAGATGAAAAACATCCAGAAGTAGTAGGTATTAATGGTTGGTGCAATAATGATGCAACCATAACTAAAGATGGTAATATAGATATTGAATTACCAGAAAAGGTATGCGCTGTTGCTCAGACGACTGAAAAGAAGAAAAACTGGGATAATACTGTGGAGCATTTAAAAGATGCAAAGGAATTACTCTCCTTCAATACAATTTGCGCAGCTACAGACGTAAGACAAAAAAGTACTTATGATCTTTCAAAACAAGTAGATGCAATGATAGTTATTGGTGGAAAGAATAGTTCTAATACTACTAAACTGTATCATATAGCTAAAGAAAACTGTGAACATACAATCCACATTGAAAATATAAAAGATTTGCCTAAAGATTTTATTAATAATGATATAAAAAAAATAGGAGTAACAGCTGGTGCATCAACACCAGATTGGATTATTAGGGAGGTACTTGATATTATGAGTATAGAAAACAATGTAAATAATGAAGATCAATTAGCATTAATGAATGAGACTGATATGAAAGTTGTAATTGGAACAGAAGTCACTGAAAATGTTATTTCAAAGAACAATGAAGGTCTTGTTATTGGAATGAATGGATATGGGATAGATGGAATTATTCCTTACAATGAATTAACAGGAAAATGTGATCCAAAAGAATTTGCACAAAGCATTAATGTAGGTGATCCAATAACTGCAAAAGTTATTAAATTACAAAATAATGATGGATTTGTAGTCTTATCAAGATTAGAATATGAAAAAGAAGAGGCTTTTAAAGAATTAGAAGTTCTTTTCAATGAAGGAAAAACTTTTGAAATAAAAATAAATGAAGCAAAAGATAAAGGTTTAGCAGGAAATTATAAAGGAATAAGAGTATTTGTTCCAGCTTCTCAGATAGATGTTAAATTTACTGAGGATAAAGAACAATACTTAAATCAAACTTTAGAAGTTAAACTTATTGATTTTAGTACTGCAAAGCCAATTAAAGTTGTAGCATCAAGAAGAGCTTTATTAGAAAAAGCAAAAAATGAAATGGAAACAAAAGCATGGGAATCTTTCAATTTAAATGATGTTGTAAAAGGTGAAGTAAAAAGATTTACTGATTTTGGTGCTTTTGTTGAAATAAATGGAGTAGATGGATTATTACATTTATCTCAAATTTCATGGAATCATGTTAAGAAGATCGAAGATGTTTTAAAGATAGGTCAAATTGTAGATGTAAAAATCATAGGTTTAGATAAAGAAACAAAAAAATTATCTTTAAGTATGAAAGAACTTATGGCAAAGCCTTGGGATAATGTAAAAGAAAAATATCCTGAAGACTCTATAGTACTTGGTAAGGTAGTAAGATTAAGCAAGTTTGGTGCTTTTGTTGAATTAGAACCAGGTGTTGATGGATTGGTTCATATTTCTAAGATATCTCACGAAAGAATTGAAGACCCTGCACAAGTTTTAACTATTGGACAGGAGATAAAGGCTAAAATTTTAAGTGTTGATGAAGAAAACAAGAGAATAAGCTTAAGTATAAAAGATATTTAATATTAAGATTATATTAACTTAGTACCGGATCTATAGTTTGTGTTATAGATTCGGTATTTTTTATTCTTACTTAAATTATAATACATTGGCTAAAGAATTAATTTTAATGGAGTTGACTTTTTAATATGTAGTCTATAGAATGGTGACCTTGGCAATTTTTTATTAAGATACTTGCATATTATTGACTATAATTAACATAAGAACTATAATTTACTTATCGTATAGAAATGGAGTTTAAGCATGATTACTATTGAAAAATTGTCATTATTTAATATTGAGAATTTCAGAAAATTATATAATTCAAAGTATAGATCTTATATATGTGATAGGGATTTTTTTACTATTTATGATGAAGAATCTTTTGTGGTAAAGTATTTACTACGGAAGCAGGTCAAGATTTTTAAATACAACAATAAGCATATAGGATATATATGGTATGATGAATCAAAAATAGATAATACTTTAAAAAATATTTATTCAATGTACTTTTTTGATGATTTTATTGAATTACTAGATGATAAAGTTTTAGATTTTATAAAATGTAATACACTTAAACTTGATATAGTTGAAAATGAGAGTATTAGCAACTTAATGAATAGGCTTGGTTTTACTATATATAGTAAAACGTGCCTTATGAAATTAATAGCTTCTAAAAAACCTATTGAAGTTAAAGATGGTATAAATTTTAAGCACTTTATAAAAAATTGTGATGAAAAGTTAAGATGCGATGTTCAAAATGAAATATTTTATGATGAAAATAGAGTTCCTTTAGATACAGAAGATATTTTTGATGAAGAAGAACAGGATTATTATATCAATGATTTTTCTGTTTTTTTATACGTCAATAATGAATGTGCAGGATATGGGCAAATAATTTTAAGCAATGACTTATATACTATTGTTAATTTTGGTATAATAAAAAAATATAGATGTTGTGGATATGGACAACTACTTTTGAATTATCTTATTGAATTATGTAGAATAAATCAAATTGAGCATGTATATATAAGAGTTGAGAAGAATAATTATAAAGCTGTTTCGTTATATAACAAAGTTGGGTTTAGAGAGTATATTTCATATGATACTTGGTATAAATGTATATAATATAAGCAAAGTGAGGTTTAACATATGAAGAGGGCACGTATAGATGATGTAAAAGATGCTATTAGAGATTTACCTGTTGATAAGCAGAAAAATGTTATGCTTATTGCAAAAACTCATGGTGTTACTACACGTTTTGTTGATATGATTAATGATCCTGAATATGAAAAAAATAGATCGGTTGATTCTTGGATTCAAAAATATATTGATGAATTAAAAGAGACATAAAATACCAGACAGCTTAAATAAAAGCTGACTGGTATTTTATGTTTAGGTTAAAACTATATAAAAAAGTGCACTTAGAACATTGTGTGTAGCATGAGAAAGCTATCACAAAGTTTTAAATATAAGTGCATTCAAGATGTTAATATAATTTATAAGTTTAATAATGATTTAATTATATTAGTATTTCGCTTTCAAAAAACAAAATAACAAGAAACTTGAAAAAATGTTAAAATAGTTATAAGATGAAGATATATTTCATATTATAACTATTTTTCATTATATAGGAATGTTTAAATTTACATTATTAAGCTATGATTATAGTGTTTGTATTATGAAAAATAGTAATAAATATAGGAAAATAAAGGAGAATTATTAAAATGACAAAAATTGATATTATTTCAGGATTCCTTGGAGCGGGGAAAACAACACTTATAAAAAAGATTATTGAAGATGTACTTTATAAAGAAAAGCTTATGATAATTGAAAACGAATTTGGGCAGATAGGAATAGATGGAGGCTTTTTAAAGGATACTGGAATTGAGATTACTGAAATGAATTCTGGGTGTATATGTTGTTCTCTTGTAGGAGATTTTGGAAGTGCTCTTAGAGAAGCATTAGACCAATATAAGCCAGATAGAATAATAATCGAACCATCTGGAGTCGGTAAATTATCAGATGTTATTAAAGCAGTTGAAGAAATTAAAGATGATACAAATGTAAAACTTAATAGCTTTTGTGCTGTTGTTGATGCACAAAAATGTAAAATGTATATGAAAAATTTTGGAGAGTTCTTTAATAATCAGATTGAAAATGCAAATACAATTATACTGAGCCGTACTCAGAAATTATCACAAGAAAAACTTGAAGATGTTGTTTCATTAATAAGAGAACATAATACAAAAGCTACTGTTATTACAACTTCATGGGAAGAGATAAATGGTAAGCAGATTGTCGATGCAATGGAAAAATCAAACTCACTAGAAAATGAATTGTTCAAAGAAGAACATCATCATCACGAACATGGTGAAAAATGCTGTCATGGATCTCATGAAGGTGAAGAACATATACATGAGGAAAATTGTTCATGTCATCATAATCATGAACATACTGAAGAATGCACATGTGGTGGGCATCATCATGAACATGATGAGCATTGTAGCTGTGGGCATGATCATCACCATCATGATGCAGATGAAGTATTTACAAGCTGGGGAATTGAAACCCCTAAGAAATATAATAAAGATAAACTTAATGATATTCTTTCACTATTAAGTGATAGTTCTGATTATGGTGTTATACTTCGTGCAAAAGGTATTATTTCAGATGAAAAAGGAAACTGGTATAACTTTGATCTTGTGCCTGGTGAATTTGAAATAAGGAAAGGTGAACCAGATTATACAGGAAGACTATGTGTGATTGGATCTAAATTAGATAAAAATAAGATAGAAACATTATTTTGTTTAAAATAGTATTAATTATTGTAGCAACCTAAATAGAAAAGAGGCGAATAAAATGAAGGTTCCAGTGTATTTATTTACTGGATTTTTAGAAAGTGGTAAAACAACATTTATAAAAGAGATTTTAAAAGATGAAGATTTTGTAACAAATGAAAATAGTCTTCTTATTCTTTGTGAAGAAGGAGTAGAAGAATTAGAAAAATATGAATTAGAAAAAGCTAACACAACAGTTATTCTTATAAATTCTGAAGATGAACTTACACCTGAATTAATAAGAATACAAATAGAAAAATGTAAGGCAGATAGGGTACTTATTGAATTTAATGGAATGTGGGATTTTGATAATTTATATGATTCAGTTTTGCCAAAAGGATGCGAAATTGCTCAAGTTGTATGTACTATAGATGCATCAACATTTAGTTCTTACATGAGCAACATGGGATCTATAATGGCAGAACAATTCAGGGATGCTGATTTAGTTGTATTTAACAGATGTAATAAAGATACTAAAAAAATTTCATTAAGAGGTAGCGTGAAAGCTATTAACATACAGGCAAGAATTTTATTTGAAAATGAAAATGGAGAAATTGATAATTCTGAAGATGTACTTCCTTTTGATATTAATGCAAATGTGATTGAACCAGAGGAATATGATTTTGGAATACTATATGAAGATATGATGTCAAACCCTAAAAAGTATGATGGTAAAAAACTAAAACTTAAAGTGATGGCTTATGATCCAGATAAATATCCACCAAAATTTTCAATTTTAGGTCGTAATGCAATGACATGTTGTGCTGATGACATTACGCCTCTTGGGCTAATATGTAAGTTTGAAAATGATGTTGAACTTGAAAATAAAGAATGGGTAGATATAATTGCTACAGTTCATAAAACAAAGATTGCTCAATATGATGATGAACTTCCTGTTCTACACGTTGAAAAAATATCATCAACTAAAAAGCCAGATGAAGAATTAGTTTATTTCTATTAGAAATACTCTATAAAGCTTAATTATAATAAATCTACTATAATTAAGCTTTAATTTTTATATTGTGATCATTAAATTCAAAAAAATCTAGATACACCAATAACTATAAATATAGAGATCTAGGGATAAATAGAATAAATCTAAAATTCTAATATATAAAATAGGGATTTTAGATGATTTGTGAAAAAAGAAATTCATAAAAATATATAGTAAGTGTATTAGTGTTTATAAATAGTAAACTTTTTTCAAATTAGTATCGAAAATCCCCGAGTGTTAATTATATAATACTAAACATTTACTTTAATTTAGAAAAAAAGATCTCTTGTGATTTCTATATATCTTTAACTTTAATAAAATTGAATTGTACTTACTCGAGATAGTTAAAAGACTAAGGTCTTTTAATAAAACTAATTATTTGTTATAATACAAAAGAAAATTGTATATAAAAAGGAGAAATAAAATGGACTTTAATATAGAAGAATTAGATCAAAATAAAATTTCACAAGATAAAGCAAAGTTTTTCTTTATTCAAACATTCGGATGTGCGTTAGTAGAAGAAAAGAAGAATTGAAAGGCTAGTAAAAATGAGGGTTTAGACCTCGTATATGAATGTTGATATTAGACCATTCGTAAATTGAATGCTTATAACTTTTCTATCACGAACGGTTATTTTGGTAATCAAGCTATTAACAAATTCTTTTATTATATCTCTGCCAACACGCTGTATTAATGATTTCATGTTTATATTTCCTTCAATTATTTCTTTTGAAAGTTCTAGTGTTGCAGTATTAAGAAAAAAGTTAATATTATATGTTGATGTGGAAATTGTAGCAGATGATTTTATCTTTGTATCAATTTCCTTTATTTTTGTATTAATAATATTTTTCTTAAGTATATAATCTTTTTCAGACATTTCATCTTCAGCATATAGATATAGATTTTCAAGTCTTTCTAGAGCTCTATGTTGCTTCTTTAAATCAGCATCTAATTTATTCAAATCAACATTTGCTGGTTTAGTTTCTTGTTTATTGGGTTTAAATATTTTGCTTGAAGTATTATAAAAAGAATTAAAAATATCATCAATTTCAATTATTCCTTTTACATCATTGAAAGAAGATCCTAAAAGTAACTTCTTTTCAATATCTTCAGGAGATAGTTTTTTATAAGTTTTAGATAATTTAATCATATTTGAAATAAAATTCAGAGTGAAATTACCTATAATGGTATCGCTTATTGTTTTTTGATTGCAACCTAAATGGTTATATCTACTTGAACATGTATATATGCTTGGAGTATATCCATCTAAACTTGTTTTATCAGATTTAGAATAAAAGCTTTTGTGACATTCTCCACATTCAAGTAATCCAGCAAAAATATGTGTTTTAGACTTAGCTCTGAAGCGAGCACTGTTTTTCTTTGCATTTTCATCAAGAATATTATTACACTTAGTCCATAAATCCAAATCTATTATAGGATCGTGGTTATTATCTAAAACAATCCATTCGTTTTCCTTCTTCTTTTTACCACGAGCAGATTCTCTAAAATTATAACGGTATGTTCCTTTATAAAATGGGTTTCTAAGGATATCACCAACAGTTTTAGTTGTCCAACTACCATTCCTTTTAGTCTTTATATTCTCTTGATTTAAATATTTCATTACAGCAGAGGTTGATTCAGTTTCAATGTACTTGTCATATATTAATTCAACTGTTAATCTTTCTTCATCATCTATTACTGGGAATTTAATGGCTTTATCCCATTTGTAGCCAAGGGGGATTGGAGCACCATTCCATAAGCCTTTTGTAGCACGATCAAGCATTGTTGCTGCAACTCTTTCACCAGTAAGTTTTCTTTCAAGTTCTGCGAAAACAAGGATTATTTTTAACATTGCTTCACCCATGGCGCTACTAGTATCAAACTGCTCATTTTTACTTATAAAGGTACAGTTATATTTTTTTAGTTCATCATACATAGAACAGAAATCTAATAAATTTCTTGATATTCTATCAATCTTCCAGACAAGTAAATGACTAAATTCACCTTCTTTAATTCGGTTAAACATATCTTTAAATGCAGGTCTATCTGTATTTTTTCCACTATAGCCAGCATCTTCGAAAATAACATAATCATTAATTCCTAAAATCAACTTAGAATAATTAATAAGATCTTTACGTTGAAGAGGTAAAGAGTCTTTATCTATTTGATGTGAAGTCGATACTCTCACATAAATTGCACTTTTTTTATTCATTTTTCCTCCATATTTTTAAAGAGCTATGATAACATAACTCTTTATTGATTATTTTATAACTTTAAGCGCCTTTTGGCTTTTCTGAAGCTGATGATGTTTTCTCCTTTTGTTCAGCTTCAAGTTCTTGTCTATATGATTCAACCTCATAATCGATATTAATAGAACTTGAAGTATATTCAGTAGTTGCTGCTTCCTCAGTATTCTTCATTTGCTTTAGAATATTATTTTTAAAATGATTCATAAGTGAATTTCTAAGATCTTCAGGTATTTCAAAATAACTTTTTATAAGATCAAGTTCAAGTTGAGTAGCACCTTTTGATTTTATATAGTCATCTAATGAAAAAGTATCAGATTCAACAAGCATGTTACCAGACCCATTTCGAAACCAGTTCTCATTTATATTAAATTCTCTACAAACTGATTTAAACATTTGGTCTGTTATATTGTTTATACCTTTTTCGATTCTTGAAATAGTAGCTTTTGTAACACCAAGTTTTTTACCCATTTCTTCTTGGCTTAATTTATAGTACTTTCTAATTTCTTTTATGCGTTCATTCAATATTTTTCACCTCCTACAGATATAATAACACAAAAAAGTTACATTACGCAACTTTTTATACAAAAAATGTATTGACACAGTTACTTATAGTTACTATAATTAAACTATAAGTTACATACAGTAACAAAAAAAGCACTTCATAAACAACGAGCGACTACAAAGTCTATGTAGTATTTCAGTTCGTGAAAAGTTAGTAGAAGAAAAGTTTTAAATATATAAATTACACGAGGAGGATAAATTTATGGAAGTTATTTTAAAAAAAGAAGATAAAAAGGAGACAAATGAAATTTTTGAATTTATTAAATCATTAAATCCAGAAGAACAGAAAGCTTTTAAATATGTTATTGATGGATTTAAGATTGCAAGAGCAATTGGAAATGGAAAGGTGGTTAATTAGACTAATAAGGAAAAAGAACATGCTCTTGAAGTGTAGATTCAAGAGCAGAAAATTAATGTTTTATTTAATATATGGGGGAGTGAGGGCGTGGAAAAGGTGAAAGCATCAGAAGAAATGACAGTAGAAAAAGCATGGGATATTTTACACAGTAGAGGAATTTACACTATTGAAGAATTAGATGAAGAACTAAAGAAAACTAAGTTAGAAATAGGAATGTTCACAATGCCTTTTGCAAAAGAAAATGTAAAAGAAGCTTAATAATAATATATTTGGAGGGTTAAGAATGAAAAGTATAGGAATTGTAAGAAAAGTAGACGAGCTTGGAAGAATTGTTATTCCGATGGAATTAAGAAGAACATTAGGAATAGCCGAAAAGGATGCAGTTGAAATATTTGTAGATGGAGAACAAATAGTAATGAAGAAATATAATCCATCATGCATATTCTGTGGAGAAGCAAGAAATGTAATTAGTTATAAGGGAAAAAATATTTGTAAAGATTGTTTAGAAGAAATAAAAAAATAACAGGTGGTTTTTTATAATGGAAGAATGAATTTTAGACACAAAAAAGAAAGTGATTGCGACCAAACAAAAACACTTTCTTAATTCAATGCATAAATATTATCTCTATATTTAATTATAACTTTATGCATTGAATGTGTCAATTTTTTAAACGGTTTTATACCGTTAAACGGTCTTGTAATGGGTATTAATAAATCAACCATATAGAATTTATAAGAGGGTAGACACATGAAGAAGAAACATAAAGATTATGATTATGAATCAATATATAGCAAGTTACTTAGGGAAGAGACAAGAGAAGAAAAGATAGAAGATTTAAGAATGAATAGTAATTATGTTTACATGAGAAAGAAAGTAACAAGTGGGGATATGGTAGAAATTGAAGTTTATCCAATATGGAAATGTAAGCATAATATGACAAGAAGTAAACAGAAAAATGAGAGCAAAGAATCACAAAAGAAATTGAATAAAAAGAATTCAGAGAAAAAAGTAATCAGATTGATAAATACAAACTTTAAGAAAGATGATTTATTCATAACTTTGACATATGAAGATGGATATTTACCAGATGAAAAAACAGCTAGAAAAGACATACAGAATTATATAAGAAGATTAAAGAGATACAGAGAGAAAAATGGATTACCAGAACTTAAATATATATATTCAATAGGATTTGAAAATAATCCTGAACATAGTAAAAAAATTAGAATACATCATCACATAATAATTAATAAAATGAACAGAGATGAAGCTGAAAATTTATGGGGAAGAGGAAGAGCAGATAGTAAAAGACTTAAACCTGATGATTTTCAATTGACAGGAGTTGCAAAATATATATCTAATCAAGGTCCTGAAAGATGGAGTGCATCAAGAAATCTTAAAAAACCTAAAGTATCAATAAGTAGTACAGGCTTTACAAGAAGAAGAGCTCTTAAACTTATAAGCAATCCAGGAATATTTAAAGATATATTTGAAAAGCAATTTACAGACTGTACCTATAAAGATTATAGAGCATATTACAGTGATGATTCACCTGGAGTTTATTTGTATGTGAGAATGAGGAAAAGGAATGATAAAAATGAGTGAAGCAAGTGAACAGGCAGCATTATTTCAATGGGCACAATTAGCAAGGCAAAAGTATAAAGAGTTAGAACTTTTATATCATGTTCCTAATGGTGGAAAGCGTGAAGCAAAAGAAGGAGCAGCATTAAAAAGACAAGGTGTAAAAGCTGGTGTACCAGATATATGTTTGCCAGTTGCAAAAGATGGATTCTTTGGATTGTATATAGAGTTAAAAGTAGGAAGAAATAAGACAAGCTCTATGCAGGATATTTGGATAAAAAGGTTACGAGATATGAATTATAGAGTAGAGGTTTGCTATGGATGGCTTAATGCTAGAGATGTTATAGAGAATTATTTGGATTCAGAAGATACTTTAACTAAGATACTTTGGTTATAGAATTTACAGGGGGACAATGTATGAAATATAAAAAAATGACACCTCATGAATTTGCAGAAAAGACAGTTAGAGATATTGAAATTAGAAGGAAAAGAGTAGAGGAGGGAAAGAAACAAGCTGGAATGCATTGGGCAGAAAATAAAGACAGAATACAAAGAAGACTATCACATTTAAGATGATGAATGAGTTCAAATTTTAAAATAAATATGAGAAGAGGTTTTTCAATGAAAGTAATTTCAATTATTAATTTAAAAGGTGGTGTTGCTAAAACAATGAGCAGCATAAATATTGCACATATTTTGGCAACTATCCACAATAAAAAGGTTTTACTTGTGGACAATGATAAGCAAGGTAATACAACTAAGTTATTTGGATTACATGATGAAGATGAAATTAGCATTGCTGACATAATGGTTGACAAAGAAATTGATATTGAAGATGCAATATCACCTACACAATATAAAAATTTAGATGTAATTGCAGCGGATATGAGATTATTAAAAGCAAATCTTAATGTGATTATGGATGTTGGAAGACCACAACATAACAGATTAAAAAGAGCATTTGAACAGATTAATGATGATTATGATTATTGCATAATTGATAATCCGCCAGATATCAACATAAGTGTAATAAATGCTTTAGTAGCATCAGATGATGTTTTTATTCCAATTAAGATTGACCAATTTGCATTTGATGGAATGAAAGAGTTGATGGAGCAGATAGAAAATGCAAAAGAAATGAATCCAAAATTGAAATTGCAAGGTTGCTTTATAACACAGTATTCAAAAAACCAAGTGAATATACAGGGTGAGGAGCTATTAAACAATAATACAGAATATCCAATGTTTAAAACTCATATACGAAGGACTGTAAAAGTTGACGAAAGTACATTTGCTAATCAACCAATATTGGAATATTCAAAACGTTGTGGAGCATCTAAAGATTATATTGATTTAGTAGAGGAATATTTAGATAAAACGGAGGAATAACTGTTATGGCTAAATTTAATATGATGGAATTGTTGAATAATTCTAGTAATACAGATGTTAAGCAGAAAGAAAAATCAGTAAAATTCAAAACAATACTTGTAGATATTAATGACCTTATTCCATCAGATAATAATTTCTATTCAATTGATGAAGAAGGAATAACTGAATTGAAAAATTCTATTGAAGTATTTGGGATACAACAAAATTTGGTTGTTAAAAAAATAGAAAATGATAAATATGAAATAATTGCAGGTCATAGAAGGCATTTAGCATTAAAAGAACTTGTAGAAGAGGGTAAAGATATATTCAGATATGCTCCCTGCAAAATAGAGACAGAGGAAGAGGATTTACGAAGCAAATTATTATTACTAATAACTAATTCAACGGCAAGACAACTAACAGAGTGGGAGAAAACCCAACAAGCAGAGAAATTAAGAGAATTATTAATAGAATATAAGAAACAAGAAAAATTGCCAGGAAGAGTAAGAGAGATTGTAGCTGATATATTAAATGTTGCTACAAGTAAAGTTGCACGAATGGAAAGTATATCTAAGAACCTATCTGAGAATCTTAAAGAAGAATTTAAAGTAAATAATATAAATATTTCTACAGCATATGAAGCATCAAAATTACCAGAGGAACAACAACAGGAAGTTTACAAAGAACTTAAGGGAAAAGGTAACATAACAATCCAAGATGTAAAGAAAAAATCAGAAGTTAAGAAAGAAAAAATAAATGAAGATGTATCCAATTTGGACACAAATACAAATAATGAAACTATTGATTTGGATACAGGAGAAATAGTGGAACAAAAAGTACCAAATTATTTAAATAAAAAAATATTCGATTTAATAAAAGAATTTAACATAGATGAAATGGCAGTATTTTTTTGTAGTAAATGTAAATGTGAAGGACAATTTTGTGATTTTGCATCAGATTGTACAGAAGAAAATAAGCATCAGTTATGTGTTGATTGGTTAAGTCGTTTAATTGAATAGAAATTAAATGAAGAGGGGTAAAATCCTCTTCAATACAAGGAGGACAATAATGGGGAATTTATACAATCAAATGGATGAACATTTAAGCGAAATACCTTTAAATATTTATAGTCCAGTATTTAAAGATATGATGGAGCAGTTGGATAGAGAATTAGAAAATGTATTGAAGAATGTCTATGAAGGCAAGTTTGAAAGTGGAGATATTAAGTTAAGTCTTAATGTTGAAATAGTAGATGCGATATCAGATTTACCTTATGAAGATAAAGAAACTGGTGAAATAATAACTAAGGAAATAGCATACAAAAAACCTAGATTTAAGTATAATACTGCATCAACTTTAAAAAAGAAACATGAAGTAAAAGGCGAGTATGATGAAAAAAGAGAAATAGCTTTAGAAGATGATGGATTTATAGCAAGAAAATTAATTGATCCACAAATTAAATTTGCAATAGAAGATAAAAAATAAAGGAGTATATAGATTATGGGAAGAGCAGAGGACAGGAAGAAAAGGAAGATATTAAATAGAAGATTAACACCTGAACAGTTTGCAAAACTTAATTCAGATGCGAATAGAGAATTAGTTGAATATGAAGTAGATAAACAAATTAAATTTTATCAAGCTCTTTGGACTGAGTGTATGCTTGAAGCATTTAAAGAAAATAAAATCAGTACAGATAAAGCTAAGATGATATTAGAAGACATTGAAACAATTATGATTAGAAAGATTGAGGAGAAGAAAAATGGGAGAATTAAGTAGAGGTTATTTGAATGCAGATGAAAGAAATGTATACATGGTAGCAAAATCATTTATTGAATTATTAAGTGGAAGAAAAAGCTTTAATGGAAAACTTGAAGTTAAAGAAGAGGTATGGGAACAATGGCTAAAGCGAGGAATGATAACTTCTGATATGAAGACCAATTTAAAAAAGTCTAGAACATATTTAAGAAAATTCATTATAGAGCTTGAAGAAAATCTTGATGAAGAGCAGTTAAAAAGATTAAATAAAATGTTCGCAAGTTTTGAATACAGACTTATAGATGATTATACAGTAAAAAAACTTATGAGAGATATAACAGATAAACAGAAATATGTATCAATGAAGAGGGAATTGTTTCAGGAACTTGTTGTTGAAGTATCTGAACTTAGATGTGTTGGATGTAAAAAATGTGATTATGATAATTGCGAAATATATCATGCATTAGATGATGTGAATATGGCATTTGTTAGTGAAGAAGCAAATTGTCCTTATGCATGTGATTTAAATAAAATGACAGATGAAGAATTTAAAAAGGTAAGTGAACTAAAAAACAAACTAAAAAATAAGAATATATTTTTCAAAGATGGAGGGATAAAAAGTGAATAAAGTAGTTTTAATAGGAAGATTAACTAAAGATCCTGAACTTAGATTTACACCTGGAAGTGGTGCAGCGGTAACAACTTTAACATTAGCAGTTGATAGATATAATCCAAAGACTAACCAAAATGAAGCTGATTTTATTCCTATAGTAATATGGGGTAAACAAGCTGAAAACACTGCAAATTATATGAGTAAAGGCGGACAAGTTGCTATTAGCGGAAAAATTCAAACTAGAAGTTATGATGCTAAAGATGGTACTAAGAGATATATTACTGAAGTAGTAGCAGATCAATTTGGTGGTGTTCAGTTTCTAGGGAATAAGGGTGAAGTAAATCAGAATGATGGTTCTAATAATTTTGGAAATATGAATCAAGACATATTTGAAGAGGATATAACACCAGTAGATGGAGGGGACATGCCTTTTTAACAATGGAGGAATAGTATGAATCCACAAGATATAATGGATCAAATTAAAAAGGCACAAAGAGAACTTAGTGAATTGAATACAAAGTTGTTTAGGTATGGACAGGAAAAAGAGTATGCAGAGCAACAATATAAAATTCAATTAAGTAAGAAGCTGTTGCAGCTAAGAACTGAAAAATGTGCAACAACGATTATTAATGATATAGCAAAAGGTGATGAAAGAATAAGTAACTTAAGATTAAAAAGAGGATTAGCAGAAAATAAGTATACAGTATGTCAGGAAGCATTAAGAAATAAGAGGTTGGAACTGGATTGCTTAAGAAGTTTATTGACATGGCATAGGGTAGAACTTAATAACAGTTAATTTTTTACTTATGAGCGGATAAAATTTTAAAAAATGTATATGAGGGGTATTGAAGATGAAAGAGAAAGAAACAGAACTATTAAGGGAAAAGATGTATGATTGTATTTTAAAATATGGAACTAATGATAATAGGACAATTTTAGCAAGTCAGAAATTAGATCCTTATGTAACAGAGGAGCAGAGAGAGTATGGGAATAATTAAAGATATAGTGGATAAAGTTGCACCAATAGCACAAGAAAGAATTGAAAAAGAAGGAATAGATATTAAACAAGCTGTTGAAGAGGAATTAATAAAATTAAACTATTTAAAAGATGGTGATCCAAATGCAAAAAGAAATAAAGCCAAAGGAATATGAATTTTCAGATGCGTATAAGAAAGCGTTAGAAGATGGTGACATAATAATTACAAGTTTAAAGTCAAAAGATAAATATAGAATTGAAAATGTAGAGGGAAAAACAAAGCTAAAATTTTTTAGCTCAACAATTGATAACTGGAGGAATTGTCCATTTATATTAGCTGAAGAAATATCAAATAAATGGATATTAGAAAAGAATGGAGTTGTTGAATATGAAAGTTAAAGAATTAATAGAGTACTTAAAGAGAGAAGACCAAGAAGAAGAAGTATATATAGAATGCTATAGTCAAAATAAAGGTTATGAAATTGATGAAGTAACTAATGGTGTGGATAAAAATCAAAATCCTATTACAGCTATATTTATTAATCCAATAAATGAACAATAGTCAGAAAGGATGAAGAAATGTTTTTTAAAAAGAATTATTTTGTTGAGTTTGAATATAAAGGACCCAAAGAAAAAGGAACTTGTAGCACAACAATGAGATGTTTTCCAAGTATGGTTCCTAAAGCAGCAAGCGAGTTAAAGAAAATATTAAACAGTATGGGACATGATGTAGACACAATTTTTATAACTAGTATAAAAAGATTGTAGTCAGAAAGGGTGTAGAAGATATGAAACCAATATTATTTAATACAAAAATGGTCCAGGCAATACTTGATGGTAGAAAAATAACTACTAGGAGAATTATTAAAGTTAATAATAGTTTAGAATTTATGGGATTTAAAGAAGGGAAAGCACTTTTGGGTAAAGGTTGCTGCATACATGAAACAATTAAAGCACCATATATGCCAGGAGATATTCTTTATGTCAGAGAAACATGGAAACAGTATGAAAAGAGAGTAGGACGAGGTAATCAGTGCCATTTAGAAAAATTCTATGGATATAAAACTGATGAAAGTAATCCTAAAAATCCAAGTGAATTTTATGATGGAAATTGGAAACCATCAATTCATATGCCAAAGGTTGCAGCACGTATTTTCTTAAGAGTAAAAGATGTTAAAGTGGAAAAGTTACAGGATATAACAGAGGATGGATCAATAAGAGAAGGGGCAGAAGATAATGGAGGTACTAGAACGCCTAAAAACTTTTTTGTAGACATATGGAATAGAACAGTAAATAAAAAAGACATGGATAAGTACAGCTGGAATGCTAATCCGTATGTTTGGGTAATTGAATTTGAAAGGTGTGATAAACCTAATGAAAGGTGAACAATTACAACTTATGAAAGTGATTGAATTTCCTAAAAATAAAGATACAGAACTAAAATTACTTAAAGATAAGTTAGATTCAGCTCAAAAGATGATTGATTTTATTACTGAGCATAAAGAAGATTTTCATATAGTTATTAATAGATCAGCAGCAGAAGAATTATTTGAAATGGATAAATTCAAAGGTGATAAGGTCGTAATTACATCTAATTATCAAAGAGCAAAAGAAATATTCAAGAAAGATAATTATATATTTTATAAATTAACTGGAGATGAGTTTTAGTTAAGAATATGTCAGAAAGGGAGAAGCAATATGGATGGTGTACAAGTAATGGGGTTTCAAAAGGAATATCCAAGCGTTAATTTGAAAATGCAGAAAGAAACTCCCAAGTTTTATGATTATGCAATTTTAAATTTACATGCTTTTGAAACAGAGCATGGATTTAAAGTTAAGAAAATAGGGAAAACAACAAGAAAAGGTACTAAAGTTACTTATGAAGCATTTAAAAGTCAAGAAGATTCAGAAGAATACAGAAAGTTTCTAATCAATAAAGTTAAAGAATTTAATGAAAAGTGGAGATCAGATGTAAAGGTGGAGTAGTAATGGAATATAGATGCTGCATAACCAATTGTGAATACAACAGTTACAGTTATTGTAATTACTGTGGAGACTTTTGGAGTTTAGATGATAAAGAGTGCACATCATTTATAGATAAAAATGAAGGTGAATTGAATCAGGAGGAAGTTAACAATGGGTAAAGAAAAATGGATATTAGATATACAAGAGTATGATAATGAAATTTGGAGTCCAGAAGAATACTTTGATAGTAAGGATGCTGCTAAAAATTACGGATATGAAATAGCAGAAAAAGAAGGTTTAAAAAGATTTAGAATAGGCTTATGTGAAGATGCTGAAAACTTTGGAATTGATGTTGATAGAGTAATTGAGAACATTCAGGAAGCAATGTATGAGACTATTGGAGAAGCTGCAGAATGTTATTTAGATGATGTAACAAAAGAAGATGCGTTGGAGCTGGAGAAAAGACTAAATGAAGTTTTTTATAAATGGCAGGAAGAACATAATTACAAACCAAGCTTTTATAAAGTAATTAGTGAAGAGGTAATCGAGGTAGAGCAGTAATGAAGTTTTATGAATTTAATAATGAGGATTATGCTTATTATGCATTGATTGGTGCATGTACAGAAAAAGAAGCAAAGGAGTTCTATGATGATAATGTTGCTTATATAGAAGGAAATGAAAAGAATAAGAATCCAAGAGAATTAAAAAGAGAAGAAGCTTATAACAATATAAATAGATATTATAAAGTTCCTGAATCTATGCATGAATACAATAGGGATCATTTTAACAAAGCAATAGATAGTGAAGAAACAACATTATTTGCTTTAGATAGAGATTTGATGTGATTCGGAATATGCAGAAAGTGAGAAGAAGTGAGGTGAAATTATAATGAATAAAATGCCTTATGAAATAAAAATTAAGTTAAGACAATTACAAAAAGCAGTTTCTAGAGTTTCAAGTATAACATCAGAAATAGATAAATTACTTGAAAAATATAATTTAGACGTTGAATTATTTACAGCTAATGCTGGACTAGGGATAGACAAAGAAACAGAGGGATTAAGCTACATTCTAAATGATGAATGTAATGATAGTACGGTTGAACAAGCAATAGATGAAATTGAAAGAGTGTTTTTAGTTCATACGAACAACAATGTAGGATAATAAGTTACTACACAATACTTAGAAAGTCAGAATAAAGGAGAGTAAAAATGAAATTTAAATTATCAGAAGAACAAAGACAACAGATATTACAAAATATTAAGAAATTATATGATTGGATAAAAGAAACAGTTAGAAAGATAATGAAACCAATAGTAAGTTGGATAAAGAAGAATTATGGACAAGTGAATTATATTATCCAAAGACAGAAAGCATATTTAAAATATAAGAGAAGAGTTGAGAATAGACAAGTATTATATTTAAAACGTAGAAGAATATATGTTAAGTAATAGAGGTGAGAATATGGAATCAATAAATATTGAAGAGATAGTTGAAATAACTATTCAAAAATATGAGAAGAAACAAAAGAATAAAATAAAACAAAAGGCATTCAGGAATACAAAGCTTCTTATGAAAAATTACAATGATTTTAAGAAACATATTAATTATTCGGTATCAGATGTTAATGATCTACAGAAGATTGTAGATATGGATTTAAAAGAAAATGAGTGTGATGAATTATTTATATTAAGTATAAAGCAAAGTAAAACAAAAACTCTAATAATGACAACTCATATAGAGAATGCATTGGATATATTAGAGGATGAACAAAAAGAAGAGGGAACAATAGAAAAATATAGAGCATTGAGAATGTATTATATAGAAAGAATGAGTTATGAAAAGATTGCAGAGGCTTTAAATACAGGAATTAATACACCTAAAAGATGGATAAAACAGATGTTAGACAGGCTTGGAATACTATTATTTGGAGTTGATGGAATAAAATTAGATTGGTAAATAAAAGGTAAAAAGATGGTATTTTAATGATACTTTAATTAATATATAATGATATCATGGAAAAGCTATTAGAAAGTCCTCAAATCATAATTGTTAAACTTAAGAGACATTTAGGTAATACTAAGTGTCTTTTTATTATGTAAAAGAAGGTGGTATGGTGATAAAGTTTTATAAAACAATTAAATGGAAAAATAAAAGACAGAATATATTGAAGCGTGATAGTTATCTATGTCAAGAGTGTAAGAGGTATGGGAAGACTACAGGAGCAACAACAGTACATCATATTAAACCTTTAGAGTTTAACTATGACTTAAGACTTGATAATAATAACTTAATTAGTTTATGTAGTAAATGTCATGATAAGATGCATGATCGTACTAATAATGAATTAACAGACTTAGGGAAAAATTTAATTGAGAGAATCCAAAAGAAAAAAATTTATATCCCCCAACCTTAAAATAAATTTAAAGAGGTCTTAGGAGACCGGGGAGTGGAACTCTTTCCAATAGAGCGAAAAAAATAAAAAAGGGGGGTAAGGGTCAATGGCAGTTAAAACTCCAGAAGAAAAAGAAATGAGAAAAATTGAAAAACAAACAATTAAAGACATGCAAAATATTGGCACTTATCGTTCCGAATTTAATGCAACTATTAGAGCTTATTCTGAAATGAGACAACAATATAATAAATTAACAAGTGAGTTTTATGCAGGTGGATGCAAAATAACAGAAGAGTATACAAATAAAGCAGGGTTTACAAATATAAGAAAGACAGCTTTATATTTAGCGATAGAAACATTGCGTAAAGATATAGTTAATCATGAAAATATTCTTGGGCTTACTCCAGCAGGATTAAAGAAAATAAAAAGTGAAGCTCCAGGGAAAAAAGTAAGTAAACTTGGAAAGGCTTTGAGTGAACTTGGACAATAGTAAATTTAAAAATTATGATTTAGTAATGGAGTATGCTAAAAATATTATAACAGGTAAAAAATTAGCTAATAAGGAACAGATACAAGGTTGTCAAAGATTTATAAATGATTTAGAGAATAAAGATTATGATTTTAATCCTAAAGATGCTGAATTTGTTATTGGAATAATAGAAAAAACATTTGTACATGCTCAAGGTGAAAGATTGGATGGAACACCATTAAGATATTCACCATTTTTATTAGAGCCATTTCATAAATTTCAAATATATAATCTACTTGGTTTCTATAAAAAGGGAACAAAAATAAGACGATTTAAAGAAGCATTTATTTTTATACCTCGTAAAAATATAAAGACTTCTTTTGCAGCTGCTTTAGCTTGGGCATTAGGATTGCTAGAAAGAAAAAGTGGAAGCAAAGTATATATAACTGCTGCTGCTCTTAAGCAATCACTTGAAAGTTTTAATTTTATAAATTTTAATTTAGAGCAAATGGGAGAAAAAGAAAATTTTAGAGTAATTGATAATAACCAGGAACATTCTATAAGTGGAGATTTAGGTGATGGTAGTATTTATATTCAAGCTTTAGCAGCTAATCCAGATAGCCAAGATTCACTTAATTGTAATATTGGGATTGCAGACGAAATACATGCTTATAAAACACCTAAGCAATATAACATCATTAAAGAGGCAATGAAGGCATATACAAATAAATTAATGATAGGTATTACTACTGCTGGTGATAATATGAATTCATTCTGCTATAGGAAATTAGAATATTGTAAAAAAATACTTAATGGGACTGTTAAAGATGAACAGTATTTTGTGTTTATTGCTAAAGCAGATCAAGATAAAAAAGGGAAAGTTGATTATACAAATCCTATAGAACATGAAAAGGCTAACCCAGCTTATGGAGTATCAATTCGACCTGATGATATTCTTAATGATTCTCTACAGGCAATGAATGATCCTCAACAAAGAAAAGATTTTCTTGCCAAGTCACTTAATATTTATACTGCTGCTTTAAAAGCATATTTTGATATTGATGAATTTAGAGCATCTGATAGAAAATATAATTGGACATTGCAGGATGTATTAAAGTTTCCTATACAATGGTATGGTGGTGCTGACTTGTCAAAGCTACATGATTTAACTGCAAGCACTTTGTATGGAACTTATTATAATGCATATAAGGATGATAATGGTGAAATGCATGATGTAGATATAATTATCCCCCATGCTTGGTTTCCTATTGTTATGGCAGCAAAGAAAGCTGACGAAGATGGAATACCGTTATTTGGTTGGGAAGATGATGGTTGGCTAGATATGTCAAATAATCCTACAACAAATACAAGTGAAGTGGTAAATTGGTTTAAGAGCATGAAGAGAAAAGGATATAAGATTAAACAAGTAGGTCATGATAGAAAGTTTGCAAGGGAATATTTTATAGGAATGAAGAAAGCTGGGTTTAATATAGTAGACCAGCCACAGTATTTTTATAAGAAGTCAGAAGGTTTTAGACATATTGAGAAAAAAGCTAAAGATGGAGATCTATATTATTTTCATGCTGATTGTTTTGAATATTGTGTACAAAATGTAAGAGCTATAGAAAAGACTGATGATATGATTCAGTATGAAAAAGTTGATGGTGATGGCGGCACTCAAAGAATAGATATTTTTGATGCTGCTGTTTTTGCGTGTGTAAGAAAATTAGAGGACATGGAAAAGGTAGGAACTGCTACTAAGTGGCTTAATGGATAATTAATAGAGTCTTAATAAATTAAGGATTTTTATTATACCTTGAAAGGTGGTGAGAACATGAAAAAGAGTAGAAAGAGAAAGAATATAGGAAAGACAAGAGCAGAGCCTAAAACAAATGCTTTAAGTTGGTTTCTTAGTACTGATGTATATGATACTTTATGTGTTCAAGGATATACACGCTTAAGTGATAACCCAGAGGTTAAAATGGCAGTTCACAAAATAGCAGATTTGGTATCGAGTATGACAATCCATTTAATGCAGAATACAGACAATGGAGATATAAGAATCAAGAATGAATTATCTAGAAAGATAGATATCAATCCTTATAGTCTTATGACACGTAAATCATGGGTATATAACATAGTTTATACAATGCTCCTTGAGGGAAATGGTAATTGTATTATATATCCTAAAATAGTTGATGGATTAATTGATGAATTGATTCCGTTAAAGGCTAGTGGAGTAAGTTTTATAGAGACACCAACTGGATACAATGTGCTTTACAATGGAAAAACATATAACTATGATGAAGTATTACATTTTGCAATAAATCCTGATCCTAATTATCCATGGAAAGGTACTGGCTATAAAGTTGTATTAAGAGATATAGTTAAAAATCTTAAACAGGCAACTGCTACTAAAAATGGATTTATGTCTGATAAGTGGAAGCCGAGTGTAATTATTTCAGTTGATGCTTTCAATGAAGAAATGGCAAGTAAAGAAGGAAGAGACGCTATACTTGAGAAATATATATCTGAAACTAGCGGGGGTAAACCTTGGGTAGTACCTGCCGATTTAATGAAAATTGAAACTGTAAAGCCTTTAAGCCTTACAGATTTAGCAATTAATGATGCTGTTCAGATTGATAAAAGAACTGTAGCTGCAATATTAGATGTTCCTGCATTTATAGTAGGTGTTGGAAGTTATACAAAGGATGAATATAACAATTTTATTAATACAAGAATTAAATCTATTGCTGAAATAATTCAGCAAGTGCTTTCAAAAGGATTGTTATATGATCCAGATTTATATTTTAAACTTAATCCTCAATCGCTTTATGCATATGACATGAAAGAGCTGTCTGATGTAGGTTCTAATTTGTATATAAGAGGAATGATGACGGGTAACGAAGTAAGAGACTGGATAAACAAACCTCCTTTACCTAGTTTAGATCAGCTTGTTATATTAGAGAATTTTATACCAGTTGGAATGATTGGAGATCAAAAGAAATTAAATCAAGGGGGTGATGGTAATGGATAGAAATAAGAAGCAAACCAGAAGCTTAAAAACAGAACTTAAAACAAGATCTGAAGGTGAAAATATGACTATTGAAGGTTACTTTGTAGTTTTTAATAGCCAAACTGAATTATGGACTGGTGCATATGAAGAAATAGCTCCACAGGCACTTGATGATACTTTAAGCAATGATATAAGAGCATTAATAAATCATGATACAACTCTTGTACTTGGTAGAAATAAAGCTGGTACATTAGAACTTAAGAAAGATTCTAGAGGCTTATGGGGTAGCATTAAAATTAATCCTAATGATACAGATGCAGTTAACCTTTATGAACGTGTTAAACGTGGTGATGTAGACCAATGTAGTTTTGGTTTTAATGTCACATCTGAAGAAACTGATTGGCGTGATGATGGAACAGTTAAGTGGACAATTACAGGAGTGGATTTGCATGAAGTTAGTGTTTGTACTTTCCCTGCTTATGAAGATACAGGGGTTGCAGCAAGAAGCAAGGAAGTTGAACAGCATAAGGAAAAACAATTACAAGTAAGAAAAGCAAAATTGAAAGAGAGGTTGAATAAACATGGCAATTAGACAATTAATGTTAAGTAAGAAAATTGAGCAAAGAAAATCTAGTTTAGTAGAATTACAAACACAACAGGAAGGTTTAACAACAAGATCAGCAGATTTAGAGAAAGCTTTAGAAGAAGCCAAAACAGATGAAGAAATTGCAGCAGTAGAAGAAGAAGCTGACAAATTAGATGCTGAACAATCAGAACTTGATGAAAAGAAAGGCAAGCTTGAAGGAGAGATTGCAGGCTTAGAAAGTGAATTAGAAAAATTAAATGCTAATGAACCTAAAAATGATCCAGTACCAACAGAACCTACAGGAAATGAAAGAAGTAAAATTATATATGTTAAAGGAGATGAAAGAACAATGACTAGAGGAAAATTTTTCGGTGGAATGACAAGAGAAGCTATGAACAAATTAGTAGAAAGAGATGAAGTTAAAGAATTTTTAGTTAGAACACGAGAATTTGGTTCACAGCAAAGAAGTGTAAATAATTCAGATCTATTAATTCCAGAGGTTATTTTAGATTTATTAAGAGACAATATTTCTGCTTATTCAAAATTGATAAATAAAGTTAATTACAAACCTATTAAAGGTAAGGCTAGACAAAATATTACTGGTACAATACCAGAAGCTGTGTGGACTGAAATGGTAGGAGCTTTAAATAATCTTGAAATGAGTTTTAATCAAGTTGAAGTTGATGGGTATAAGGTCGGAGGATATATTGCAGTTCCAAATTCAACATTAGAAGATTCTGATATTGATTTAGCAAATGAAATATTAATTCAATTAGCAAAGGCAATAGGAATTGCACTTGATAGAGCAATATTATTTGGAAAGGGAACAAAACAACCACTAGGAATTGTTACAAGACTTGCTCAAACTCAAAAACCAGATGGTTATTCAGACAAAGCTCCAACATGGAAGGATTTACATACAAGCAATATAAGTAAATCTAACAATACTGGAATAGCTTTAATAGGAGATATAATTACAGGATTTGGTGCTTGTAAAAATAATTTCTCTAATGGTGATAAATTTTTTGCAATGAACACAACTACTAAAACATATCTTATAACTACATTACTTAATTTTAATGCAGCTGGTGCTATTGCAACTGGAATGAATAATCAAATGCCTATTATTGGTGGAGACATTATAGAATTAGATTTCATGAATGATTATGATATAGTTGGTGGTTATGGAGATTTATATACTCTAGCTGAAAGAGAGGGCGCAATGTTTAGCTCATCTGATCAAGTCAAATTTATAGAAGATATGACAGTATTTAAAGGTCTTGCTAGATATGATGGACTTCCAGTTATCGCAGAAGGATTCTTCCAAATTAATATTAAAAATGAAACCCCAACTACTACAAGCCAATTCAAGATAGATTATGCTAATACAGACATTGGAGTTTTAGCGGTGACATCAACAGCAGATACAACAACAAGTGGCAAAACCTCAATTGCATTTACTGGTGGAGAAACAAGTGGAACAACATTCGCTTATAAAGTAGCTGGAAAAGCACAAGATGTAAATTGTGGTGATACATTAACAGGATATACAGCAATAACAACTGGAACTTCAATAACTGCTGCTACAGGTAAAATAATTACTGTAGTTGAACTAGATAGTAATTCTAGAGCAATTAAAGTTGGCAGTGCTCAAATTGTTGCAAAGGCTTAATTTAAGAGTGGGATAACTCACATTCTTTCTTATGAGGTGAGATTATGAATATAGAAACAATTCTCCAACTTGTTAAGGCTAAATTAGGTATAAGTACAACTGTTAGAGATACTTATTTACAAGCAATTATCAATGGTGTAGTTAAGGAAATAGAAGATGAGCAAGGATTAGTATTAGATGATGCTAATCCTTATCATCTTATTTTTATTGTAGATTATGCTACATGGAGATATGAAAGTAAGGATAAGGATGGAGCAATGCCAAGACACTTACAATTTAGATTGCACAATTTAGTTATTCATCAGAAGGCTAAAGGAGGTACTATATAATGATAGGTGATTATGGATTAACATTAATTTCAACAGATGTAACCTATGATGATATTGGAAATCCTGTAGAGACTCCAAAAGAAATTGATATATTTTGTGATATGAAATCTATAGGTAGGACTGAATTTTATAATGCTGCTGCTAATGGATTAAAGCCTGAATGTATACTTGTTGTACATCCTTATGAATATAAAAATGAAACTTATATTAAATTTAGTGAAGATGCTGCACCAAAGAAAAAATATAAAGTTATAAAAACATATAAGAAAAACTTTGAAGAATTAGAGTTAACATGCGAGAAGGTGGCAGGTAATGGCTAAAATAAATTTAGCAGATGAAATAGCAAAAGCATTAACAGAATATACAAATGAGATTACTGAAGCACTTGAAAAAGAAAAGAAAGATAAAGGCAAAAAAGCAGTTCAATTACTAAAAGAAAGAAGTCCTAAAGGTAAAACAGGTAAATATGCTAAAGGATGGACAGAAAAAAATATTGATGGAAAAGAAGTTGTTTATAATAAGACAAATTATCAGCGTACACATTTGCTAGAATATGGACATGCAAAAAGAAATGGTGGAAGAGTTGCAGGGAAACCACATATAAGACCCGTAGAGGAACAAATAAATGATGAATTCCTAGAAGGTGTAAAGAAGGTGATTAAGGGGTGATATTAAGTGATATATATACAATCTTAAAGGCTACTGGTTATCCAGTGGCTTATTCGCATTTTACTGACACTCCTAATAATCCGCTGCCTAATCCTCCTTATATAACATATGTGAGTGCTTATAGTAGTAATTTTAAAGCAGATAATAAAATCTATCATAAGATTGATAATTTACAAATTGAACTCTATACAAATAAAAAAGATTTGCAAGCAGAGAAAATATTAGAAGATATTTTAGATACAAATGAAATTGCTTACGAAACAACCGAAACATGGATTGATTCAGAGCAATTATTTCAAAAAATTTATGGAGTGAGGTTGATATAACATGAGTGAAAATAAAGTTACATTTGGTCTTAAAAATGCACATTATGCAAAAATAACAATTGGAGAAGATGGAGAAATAACATATGCAACACCAAAAGCATTGCCAGGAAATACAGAGTTATCATTAGATCCAAGAGGTGATATGACAGAATTTTATGCGGATGATATGTTGTATTATTCAGCGGATAATAACCAAGGTTATGATGGAAGCTTAACATTGGCAAATCTTACTGAAGATTTTCTTACAGAAATACTTGGAGAAGAAAAAGATTCTGAAGATTTGGTAATAACAGAAAAATCTACTGCTACAGGTTCATATTTTGCGCTTATGTTTGAATTTACTGGAGATGTAAAAGCCATAAGACATGTAATGTACTATTGTAAAGCATCTAGACCAAAAGTTAGTTCAGCTACAAAAACTGATAAAACAGACCCTAATACAGTAGAATTATCATTTGTTTCAAGTCCTAGACCTGGAGATTATGCAGTAAAAACAAAAACTACGACAACTACACCAGCTAAAATTTATGATGCTTGGTATACAAAAGTTTATGAAAAGGTAGTAGCTTAAGGAGGTTAGGTATGGAAAAGACTATTGAAATTGATGGTAAGCAAGTAAGCTTTAAATCTACAGCAGCAACACCATTAAGATATAAAGCACAGTTTGGAAGAGATTATTTTTCAGAAATACTCAAAATGGAAGAACTAACAAAAATCAAGAAAACAAAAAATCAAGCTGAAACTTTAGCTAAAATAGACTTCAATACATTTTACAACATTATATGGGTGTTAGCTAAAACCGCTGATAAGAAAATTCCAGAACCTTTAGAGTGGCTTGATACTTTTGAAGAGTTTCCACTATTTGAAATAATTCCGCAAATACAAGATCTAATTGTGGCTAGTATTAAGGGTAAAAAAAAATAGAAAATGAAGATACAAGGAACAGTGAAGTAATGACTACTGAGCTGTTCCTTTCTTTGTGCAGAAAATCAAAGCTAACATTAGACGATATGGAAGTTATGACTATAGGAATGTGCCTGGATTATATGCAGGAATATGTTGATATAAATAATCCTAAAAAATCTAGAAATAGAAAGGCAACTCAATCTGATTTTGATAGTTTTTAGCCTTTAGAAAGGAGGTCATATGGCAGATAGAATAAAAGGTATAACAATAGAACTTGATGGAGAAACCACAGGCCTTAAAAAGGCATTAGGAGATATTACAAAACAAAGCATAGATATACAAAAAGAATTAAAGGATGTTGATAGGCTTTTAAAATTTGATCCGGGGAATACTGAGGCTTTAGCACAAAAACAAAAACTTTTATCAGAACAGATAGAAGTAACTTCAAAAAAGTTAGATGGTTTAAAGAGTGCTCAGAGTCAAGTTGAACAGCAATTTAAAAATGGAGATATTGGAGAACAACAATATAGATCTTTTCAAAGAGAGATTGAGTTTACAGAAGCTTCATTAGGAAAATTTAAAACAGCTTATAAAGATGCTATGAAAGCACCAGATGAAAATTTATCAGAACCTTTAGAGGAACTAAATGAAGAAGCTGAGAAAACAAAAGGTATATTCAATAATATGGGTGAATATATCAAGCGTGGAATTGGAATTGGAATTGGTGGAGATATATGGAGTGTTGCAAAAGATAATTTTACAACACTAATTACATTCGGAACTGATTGGCAAAAGGCATTAAATACTTTGCAAGCTCAAACTGGTGCAACATCAGATGAAATGGAAAAATTCAATGAACAAATAACTAATGTATATAACAATAATTTTGGTGAAAGTGTAGAAGATGTTGCAGATAGTTTTATGCAAGTTAGGCAATACATGCAAGGTACAGGAGAAGATCTACAAGAAGTAACACAAAATGCAATTGCATTTAGAGATACTTTTGGTGTAGAAGTACCTGAAAGTATGCGTTCAGTTCAAGCGCTTATGAAGCAATTTGGACTTACATCAGAAGAAGCTTTTAATTTATTAGCACAAGGTCAGCAAAACGGATTGAATTATTCAGATGAATTATTTGATAGTATAAATGAATATAGTGTTCAATTTGATAAACTAGGTTTAAATGCAGAGGATATGTTCAATATATTTGCAAGCGGTGCTCAAAATGGCGCTTTTAACTTAGATAAAGTTGGTGATGCAGTAAAAGAATTATCTATAAGAGTAATTGATGGGTCAAATACAACTCAAGAAGGATTTCAAGCTATTGGGTTAAATGCTGATGAAATGGCAGCCAAATTTGGAGCTGGAGGAGAAAGTGCCAAAGAAGCCTTTTATCAAGTTATAGAAGGATTAAAAAATATGGATGATCCCGTCCAACAAAGTATTGCTGGAGTAAATTTATTCGGAACACAGTGGGAAGATTTAGGACCACAAGTTGTTACTCAATTAGGAAGTATTCAAGGCGAATTTGATAAAACAAAGGATTCAATGGATCAGATTAATCAAGTGAAATATAATACTCCAATTGAAGCATTAGCAGGACTTGGAAGGCAAATACAAACAAGTGTATTATTGCCTATATCTCAAGAATTAATGCCAACAATTAATGAGATGTCTCAAAACCTAGCAGGAGCTTTTTCAGGTTCTGATATTCAAAGTGGAATAGAAAGTTTATCTCAGGGGTTAGGGCAATTAATTAAAACAATAGTAGAAATATTAACTAGTGTGTTACCTGTATTATTAGAAGGATTAAGTTGGATAATGGAAAACTCTAATACTATAGCTACAGGAATTGTTGCAATAGGTACTGCAATGCAAGTATTAAAGGTTGCAGGAGTAATAAATGCACTTGTAACAGCGTTTCAAAATGCAAAGTTAGCCGAAGAAGGATTAACAGTTGCACAATGGGCATTAAATGCAGCTCAAGCAGCAAATCCAATTGGTTTGATAATAGCAGCAATAGCTGGATTAGTGGCAGCAATAATATATCTATGGAATACTAATGAAGGATTTAGAAATGCAATTATAGGAGCATGGGAAGTAATAGGAACTGCTTTTAATTCTGTATGGAATGGAATAGTTACATTTTTTACAGTTACAATTCCACAAGCATTTCAGACTGTAATTGATTTTGTAACTAATAACTGGCAACAATTATTATTATTTTTAGTAAATCCATTTGCAGGTGCATTCGCTTTGCTATATAGCAATTGTGATGGATTTAAAACTTTTATAGATGGATTTATACAAAGTGTAATTACTTTTTTCCAAACAGGATGGAATAACATAGTAACATTTTTTACTGAAAGTGTACCAGCTTGGTTAGAATCAATGTATGCATGGTTTGCAGAATTACCTAATAAAATTGCCTATGGGTTAGGTGAAGCTTTAGGATCTATTATAAAATGGGGAACAGATACAATAAATTATTTAACAACTAATGTTCCAGTATGGATTGAAAATATATCAACATGGTTTTCAGAGTTGCCAGGAAAGATTTGGACTTGGCTTGTAAATGTTGTTACTAATTTAGGGACATGGGGAAGTAACGTGGCAAGTTGGATAAGTACTAATGTAAGTGCTTGGATAACTAATATAGTAACTTATTTCACACAACTCCCAGGACAAATATGGACATGGTTAACTAATTGTGTAACAAACATGACAACTTGGGGTGGGAATATGTTGACAGAAGCTAAAACTGGAATGACAGATGTTTTTAATGGCATAGTTGATACTTTCACAGATCTACCTAGCAAAATGATGGATATAGGAAAAAATATAGTTGCTGGAATTAAACAAGGAATAAGTGATGCATGGAATGGAATGAAAGGATGGATAGGCGGACTTTGTGATAGCTTTATTGATGGTGTAAAAGAAAAAATGGATATACATTCACCTTCTAGGGTAATGAGACAACTTGGTGTCTATACAGGTGAAGGATTTGGATTAGGTATTGGAGATACAGTAAACAGTATATCTAAGCAAGCAAATGCAATAGCTGAAGCAGCAATACCAGATATAAATAATGGTAGTATTGGTGTTAATTATTCATCTGTGGGTAGTGAAAGTGATTTTAGTTTGGAAGGTGGCAATTTAAATGCAATACTTTCTAAAATGGATAGTCTACAAAAAGCAATTACAAATATGAAAATTATGATGGATAGTAAGCAGGTAGGTAAGTTAGTTGCTCCAACAGTTAGTAGTAACATGGTATTTAATAGTGGAAGGAAGGGATTTTAATGAAATCATATATTTTTTATAACAATAAAAATAGTAATGATTTAGATTTAATAATCGAAAAAACTCCAGAAATTCCTTCTAGTAATATTATATATAAAACTATTGAAATAGATGGTGGCGAAACACTCACAAAAGTTGAAGGCTTTTCAGATATTAATTTTAAAATTGACTTTGTATATTTTGCTGATAGAGAAGATTATTTAATGAAAAAAGCTATAATTGATAATTGGCTATTAAACAGTATAGGTGAGTACCTTACTTATAGTTTAGATGAGTTTGCAAGTTATAAAGTAAAGCAAATAAATATTGGTAATACAACAACTACAAGCAGAACAATGAGACATTTTAGTGTTACATTTACTTGTGCAGGTCTGAAATATATGACTAATGGATTAACTCCAATAGAAGTTTTATCTAGTGGAATAGTTTTTAATAATTTTGGAAGCTATAAAGCCAAGCCTTTGTTTAAAATTTATGGCACTGGAAATGTAAATGTTAATATAAATAAAAATAGTTTTACTGTTAAAAACATTAATAACTATGTAATTATAGATAGTGAAATTAAAGAATGTTATAAAGAGAACATAAATAAAGGTAAAGACATGGCTGGAGATTATCCAGTTTTTTATATTGGAGAAAATATGATAAGTTGGACTGGAGCTGTAAGTAAAATAGAAATTACTCCAAGATGGAGGTGCTATTAATGATTAAGTTATTTAGAAATAATGAAATAGATTTTACACATAATGAATGGGTTCTAAATGAAATTATAGAATGTAAGGTTACAGAAGAATTAAAAAGTGATTATACCACAGAATTACAGTATCCATTAGAAGATAAAGGTATTTCTAGTAATTTAATTATAGGTTCAGTAGTAACTATTCCAACTATGGATAACAGACAAGATCAACAGTTTAGAATAATAGATAAAGATACATCTAATGACACTATATCAGTACAGATGCAAGCAAAGTTACTGGCTGATTTAAAAGAAAATAGACTAAAAGCCATGACACTTACAGGAATGACTAGAAAACAAGCAATACAAGCCGTATTAAATGCAGCATTAGATCCTCATAACTATAAAGTTGGGAATTTAGATACTAATACAAATACTAATGTAATTGTAAATATTCCAGAAGGGAGTGTGTTAAATGCATTAATAGGCAATGAAAATAGCATTTTAAGTGAATATGGTGGAGAATTTATAGTTAATAATAATTCTATAGATATAATTGATAGAAGAGGTGATGATAATGGTGTTGTTATTGAGTATGGAAAGAATTTATCATCTATAAGTGAAAAAACAGATAATATTGATTTAGCTACGGTTTTAATACCAAAGTGTGGTGATTATCGTCTTCCAGAGTATTATATTGAAAGTCCTAATGTTAATAAATATGAGAAACGATATTTTAAAGAGGTAGAATTAAATTTTAATATTTGGGATGGAGAAAATGAAAAAGGTGAAGATCAAATAACTTTAGCTGAAGCACATTCTCTTATGAGATTAACTTGTAACAAGATGTTTACAGAAGATAAGGTTGACCAAATTACATTTAATTATGAAATTAATTTTATAGAGCTGAGTAAAACAGAAGAATATAAGAACTATGCTGTACTTGAAACTGTAAATTTAGGTGATACAGTTACAGTCAGGCATAAAAAATTAAATTTAGACCTACAGGCAAGAGTGAATAAAATTAGTTATACAGTTGATTGTGAAGGGAATAAAACAATAGATACTGTAGAAATAGGATTTACCAGAAAAGAAATTACAGATATTATTAAGGATACTGCTAAGCAAATTAAGTTTGCAAAAGATGAAATAAAAATGCAAGTTAAAAATGATATAAGCAAAGTTAACTCAGAACTTAAAATACAGGATGGGAAAATAAGTGCAGTAGTAGAGAGCGAAGATGGTGGAATGACATGGCAATTAAGTAAAAGTGCTTTTATTGTTGCTTGTACAGGTGCAAGTAATAGTAATGTAACTATAGATGCTAATGGACTTACTGTAAATAATAATAAAATAAGACTTAAAAATTCTAGTGGAGATACTGTTTTTTATGTAAATACAAAAGGTAAATGTAATGCAGATGGTGGATTTATAGTTGATGATGGAAATGCAAGCTGCTATATAAATTCTAGTGGTATTAAGTTAACTGGAAGTAATGGAAACATAGCGAAAATTGAAATTATCGACGATTCTGATTATAGTGGTACATATATTCGTGATGATCTATACGTAGAAGATGTATGCAGAATTTTTGGGAAATTAAGAGTTCACGATACTGCTTGGTTTTATAAAAAAGTTTATGTTGGAGATGAATCGCTAGAAGATATGATAATTAGATTAATAGAAGAATATGCTCCTAGCAGTAAAGGTTAAATAAGGAGGTTCAAAATGGCTATATTTGATTTAAAAGCTAATATAGATTTGAAACAGAATTTAAATCTATATACTACTTGTAAGCAATTAGATAGTTTGAATTTAATTTTAAGTGTATTTGATAATAGTGTACAAACCAATTTGACAAACTACAATGTCAGATTAAAAGCTATGAAAGCAGATAAGGTACCATTAGTCCAAGAACATACAGGAATATCTATAAGTGGTAATGTAATAACGATAGAAACTGATGAACAATTCACAACAACATCAGGGAAAACATTAATAGAGTTACAGTTTATAGATGAAGTCACAGGTAAAAAGAAAGCAACCTTTAATTTAGTATTAATTGTAGTATCTACTACATTAGAAGTGGAGAGAGGTATTAGCAAAGCCACTTATACATTGTTGGAGGAATTAGAAAATAAACTGGATCAAGCAAGTGATTTCTTTGAAAATATTGAAGATGCTATAGTCGCAAATAACAATCTGAAAAAGACTATTTCTAATAGTGAAACTGCTGAAAGTAATTTAGAAACAGCAATTACAAATGCAAATAACAAGAAAAATGAAGTTGATGAAGCTATAACTATAGCAACTAATAAAATAGAAGAAGTAGAGCAGAGTATTATTAATGCCAATAATTCTAAAACTGAACTTGATGCAAGTAAAACTATAGCTGATACAACAAAAATAGATTTAGATAATGCTAATGTACAAGCCGAAAAAAATATTGAAGAATTAAATAAGCTTGGAGATGCTACAGATCTTGCGGCTAAAGTTCAAACTAATACAGAAAACATATCTAAAAATAATAAATCTATAGAATCACTTGATGCGCAAATGAATGAAATTGAGAATAAAAAGGCGAATTTATCAGATGTAAAAATATTCACAAGTTTGTCTGATATAGGTTTATCACTTGATGATATGACTACTGATTTTGGAGCTAATATTTTAAAAATAATAAAAGCGATGGGTAGAAATAGAAAAATAGTTTTGTATCCATACCAGGATGAAACTAATACTAATTTATACAATAGCGTTAAAACATGGTGTGGAATAAATACAGACGCCTATACATTAATAGTAAATTCGTCTTTTAATGGGAACGAAAATTTACCAAACAAAATAGAAATTTATCCAAACGTAGCTAATGGCGAAAATAGATATTGTTATGGCTTTTATGACAACATTATGGGTTCATGTAAAGAAGTACGTGATTTAGATAGTGGGTGGTTAGATTTGCCATTATCAAGTGGAATAAGTAGTGTTAGTGGTTATACCTGCCAATATAGAAAAATAGGAAAGCTGATAAAATTAAGAGGTATTATAACTAATATGGCTAATCTGAATACTGTAGCTACTTTACCAGCTGGATACAGACCGAGTGTTAGCGCTAAATATTTAATTTCTGTTAATACTAATAATGGTATTTATGCTCAAATAAATGTCGATAAGAACGGTAGTTTGATACTCGGATTTACGTCTCAAACATTAACTGCTACTATGGGATTCTATTTAGATCCAATAGAATTTGTAATAGATTAGAGGTGCTTTTATGGAATATAAAACAATTATAGATGGTAATGGTAATATAGTAGACTTATGTGTAAATTTCACAAATGGGTTAGCACAGGATTTTACGATGGAAGAAGGACATAGAGCAGTAGAAAGATACAGTGAAAATTTTATTAAACCTTTTTGGAATAATTCTAAATGGATTGAAAGTGCAACAGATGAAGAAATAAAAGAGTGGCAAGAAAAAAATAATTCTACACTTAAAGAACCAAGTGAAACAGAAATATTACAAAAACAGTTATTAGAAACACAAGCAATTGTAGCAAATTTACAAGAACAAATATTATTAAATGGAGGAATTAAATAATGGCTATTATAATGGAAAATTTAATCAATAATAAATTTTATTCTACAAAGGAAGAAGTAGATAAGAAATTAAGCGTATTCTTTGCATTTAATGTAATTGTACAAGAAGACTATACTAAATTAATGCAATTAACAGAAAGCAAATACACAGAAGTTGTTGTGCAATAGGTTAAAAGTGTGTAAAAATAGTGAGAATTCTAAATGTTTTAAAATTCTTGATAACAGTGAAGCAAGAATTACAGTAGAAGTTGAAAGAAGTTTTATGAGGGAATTAAAATGAGATTGTCATAGTATTATTGAATTAAAAAATTCTATTTAATTGTGTTATATATATATGATAATTTATATGTATTCATAGGTAGCAAAGATATTAAAGAAGAGCAAAAACAAGAGATAATAATCAACAAATTTACCCAATATATGCTATAATAAAAATATATTTTAGTGAGAAAATAAAATCTATCGAAAGAAGGTATTTTTGTGAAATTGCATATTGAATTAATTCCTAAAACTTGTTGGGGAAGTAATTTAAGAACTAAATTTAAAAAAAGTGATTGGGATAAAATTAGAAAAAGTGTATATGAAAAAGAGAAAATGCATTGTCATATTTGTGGTATAGAATGTAAGTCGCTTGATGCCCATGAAGTATGGGACTTTGAAGAAAAAAATCATATACAAAAACTTATTGATATAATTGGAGTATGTAAAGAGTGCCATAGTGCTATACATTATGGAAGAGCTCAAAAAATAGGATATGGAGAACAGGCGCAGAAGCAATTTATAAAAGTTAATGGTTGTGATATATTAGATTTGCAAGAAGAATTAATACGTGTTAAAAGTGATTTCTTAAGACGAAGTAAAATTAATAATTGGAAGCTAGATTTATCATTTATTGAAAAACAAGGTTATGTTATAAAAGAAGATTAATATATAAGGTGGCGTAAGTAAACCTCTATCTATACGAGATTATTCTCTCAAAATAAGAGGGATTAAACAATGAAAATAGAATAAACAACTTAAGATATTATTAGAAAAATAATTTAATTTTTTGATATGGGTATTGTTTAATCTTTATAAGATTATCATACCAGGGGGGAATAGGTGATGAAACGAAATAAATTAATAAAAGTAATATCAACTTTATTATTATCGGTTTCATTTATGGCATTAAATCTAATTGTAGCAAATGCAGAATGGAAAAAAGATTCAAATGGATGGTGGTATACAGAAGATAGCACCTATGCTACAGGATGGAGAGTAATTGATGGAAAATGGTATTACTTCTATTCAAATGGGTATATGGCACATGATACTGTAGTTGATGGGTATTACGTAAATAATAGTGGATGCTATTCAAATAGAGGAACTGAGATACAAGCTTATACTAATGCCTTGAAGGATATCAGTTGGTTGAAAAATAATGGTATTGTATTTAGAGATGGAAAAAGCTATATAGAAAAGGTAATTGTTTTAGATATAGACCAAGATGGAATACTTGAAATGATTATATATAATGGAACTTGTAGTGCTGATTATAAAGTATCTGTATTCAATTATAGTAATGGTAAAATTCAAAAACTAAAAGATATCGAAACTTTTAGTGGTGGATATCTAGGCTATAGTCCTTTGAAAAAAATCTTTTTTGTTTCTGGTGGGAATATGGACAATTATTATACGGATGGTTATATGATAGATAATAATCAATGTATAAATTCCTATTTAAGTACTGATTCTATAAAATATTCAAGAGATAATGATGGAAATGTAATTTCTTATACACATAACTATACAATAAATAACAAAAAAGTTTCACAGAATGAATATAATAGTGTTTGGTCTGAATTTGGAAACATAATAAAATAGTTGAATATAGATAATGGATACGTAAAGGCTTTTATAGAAATATAGAAGCCTTTAATATTACAACACAATGGGTTAAAATTACGAAACAAAATTAAATATTATTTAAGCAAATTAAGAGATCTAATTAAGGTCTTTTTATTTTGCTTATTTTTATAAAAATACAGAAAGAAGGATTAAAAATGGAAAAAATTCTAAATTTATTACGCTACATAGTAGCACTTGCAGGAACTGGAGTAACATGGCTATTTGGTAGTTGGGATATGGCACTTACAATTTTGGTTACATTTATGGTATTGGATTATGCTACAGGATTATTAAGAGGATATGTGAATAAAGAACTATCTAGCGATATAGGTTTGCGTGGAATTGCAAGAAAGGCTGTAATATTTGTAGTCCTTATCGTAGGAGTTTGCTTAGACAGGCTTATTAATAGTGGTAATTGGATATTTAGGACACTTGTAGCTTATTTTTATATAGCAAATGAAGGTTTATCTTTAATTGAAAATTGCGCTGCTCTTGGAGTACCTGTTCCAGATAAAATTCTAGATGCACTTGCACAGCTTAAAGAAGGTGAAAAGAAAGAATTAAAAGGAGATGTTGAATAATGAAAATAGGATTAAGAGCAGGTCATAGTGATAATTGTACAGGAGCAATCGGAATTGTTGATGAACATAAACAGATGAAAAAATATTATACTAGTGTAAAGTTAGTATTTGAGAAATATGGACATACAGTAATAGATTGTAATTCTAATGCTAATAGTGCTAATGCTGAACTATCAGAGGGTGCTACAAAAGCTAACAATGCTAATGTTGACTTATTTATAAGTTTACATATGAATTGCTATAATGGAAGTGCTAAAGGAACAGAAGTACTTATAAGTAGTGTTAATAGTAAAGCTTATCCGTATGCACAAAAATTAGTTAATAATTTTGCTGAATTAGGCTTTGTCAATAGAGGCGTTAAATTTGAAAAATTATATGAAATGAATCATATTTATGCTCCAAATATAATAAGTGAAATTTGTTTTTGTGACAGTGCTGAAGATATTGCTTTATATAACCAATACAGCTGGGAAAAGCTTGCACATGTCCTTTGTAATGCAATAGATTGTAATATACCAAAGAATCCAGCAGGAGCTGTTACAGATAATAAAAAGTATTATGTTATAACTAATTACTTACCTGGAGCATACAGCAATTATGATGGGGTAGACATTAACTATGTATTATCGTATTTTACTGGCATTAAATGCTATATAAGGGGTAATTCTAAGGGTGTATGGATAGAAACAGAATACTTAAGTAAACAGAAATGTGAAGAATTAAAGAAAACTCTTGGATCATGGTTCTACGAAATTAAAAAAGAATAAATAAATTTTAAGGCAGCATATAAGATTCATTTCTTATGTGTTGCCTTTATTTCGTAATGGCGTTATTTGACAATAATATTAAATTATATATAATGATATTAAGAGTATAGGAGGTATAATATGGGATTTTTTGATTTAAAAGTAACATGTTCAATTTGTAATAAAGAAACTGGATTAAATAGATATCAAATTGCTAATAAAGGTTGGATATGTAAAGACTGCTTTAAAAAATGTGGATTTAACTTAGCCACTCCAATAAAGAAAATGACAGTAGAAGATATAATGAATGCTTTGGATAAAAATGATGAAAATAAAAGAAATTTTGAACAATTCAATGCAACTAAAATAATAGGTAATTTCGAAATAGATGATAATAGTAAAAAATGGATTATAAATAATAAAGGATTATTTTCTAAGAATGTAGTTCCCAAAATATTTAATTATTCTGATATAGTAGATTTTGAATTATTAGAAGATGGTGAGTCTATAGCAAAAGGTGGATTAGGCAGAGCTGTTGTTGGTGGTGTTTTATTTGGTGGAATTGGAGCTGTTGTTGGTGGAATAACTGGCAAAAAGAAAAGTAAACCTGTATGTAACAGCTTAAAGATAAAAATAACTTTAAACGATATAAATAATTCAAGTGTTTATGTGAATTTTATAACTACATCTGTAAAGAAAAATAGTTTTATATACAAAACTGAATTTGACTTAGCACAAAAATGTTTATCAACTTTACAAGTTATTACTAATGGTCCAACAGAAAATATTAAAGAAAGTTCTACAGGATCAGATGCAGATGAAATACTTAAGTTTAAAAATTTGCTAGATCAAGGAATTATAAATGAAGAAGAGTTTGAAGCTAAGAAAAAACAATTATTAGGATTATAAAAAACTAGTATTAATTGTTTTTGAGGTGAACCTATGGGGATTAAAAATAAGTTATTAGAAATACGTTTAAGAATGGGGTATAAAAATGCAAAAGACTTTGCAAAGTTAATTGGAATAAGTAGTAGTACATATTCTCTTATTGAAAATAATAGAAAATCAGTAAACTTAGAAAATGCATTTTTAATATCTGAAAAATTGAATATGAAAATAGAAGACATATGGTATAAAGAAAATTGATACTATATGTCTTTTTTATATTAATTAAATTAATATATCTATAAATTTAATTAGTATATTTGTAATTTTTACTTAATTATGTACATATAAATTAAACATAACAACGTGGAAAGGAAGTAAAATATTGTGATTTTAGAAGTAGATGTTAGTGTAAAAAGGTTAATAAGTTTTGATAAGGTAGGTGAATATATATGGCAAGAATAGATATAAGTTTTAAATCAACTAGTAGAGATATGGAAGTATATAATTATTGGTTTAACATTGAAGACAGATCAACAGAAATTAAAACAGTATTAAGAATAGAGATGGAGAAAAGAAAAGCAAACAATAATGGAAAACTAAATTCATAGAAAAAAATGTAGATAATAAGTATCAAGAAGTCGACATACTTAACTTCTAATAGTGTACTAATAGTGCACTATTGTATATAAATCATATATAAATTAAATGTATTGAGATAACTCGATAGAGTAGGGGAGGGGAATTATGAGAGAATTTAAGGGTCGAAAAAATGAAAAAGAATTGAGAACAGAACGTGTTGTTGCTCATGTTACAGAGGCAGAAAAAATAAAAATTATCCAAGAAGCAAAAAAATATGGTATGGATACTTCTACTTTTATAAGGACAATCTGTATTTATAAAAAGTTTATAGAACTAGCTAATGATTTTATAGAGGAAGTGTAGTAATGCCTATATGGATTTTTGAGGGTACGTTATTAGGATTAAAAGGTGGATTCTGGTTAGTTGGATTACCGCTAACGATAGCAATGATATACTTAGAAGTTTATAATTATAAAAAACAAAAGAAAGAGGAAAAAGATACAACAGATCTTCCAGTTGAAAATATAATTGTGAATTTAACTAAAGAAGAAAAATGGATGCTAGAGAATATAATTAAACGTAGTAAGTCTGAAAATTTAGATTTATATATAAAAGATATAATTAATAGAATGAAATAATTAAGCATCTTTTATTTGAAGAGAATATTTGCTATAATACAACCGTAAAGCAAATAAGTAAAAATGGAGGAAAGACATGAACTTTAATATAGAAAAATTAGATAATCTAAAAATAAAAGATAAGAAAGAACAATTCTTCTTTATTTCTACATTCGGATGTCAGATGAATGAAGAAGATTCAGAAAAATTATCTGGTATGCTTAAGAGACAGGGATATACCCCTACAGAAGATAAAGAAGAAGCTTCGATTATTATATTTAATACATGTTGTGTAAGAGAAAATGCAGAAAACAAAGTGTTTGGTAATCTAGGAAGATTAAAAAAGAGAAAAGAAAATAATCCAGATTTAATAATAGCTATTTGTGGATGCATGATGCAACAAAAAGGTATGGCTGATAAAATTTTAAATGAATATCCATATGTAGATATAATTTTTGGAACTCACAATTCATATAAATTCCCAGAGTACTTAAACAGAGTTAAAACTGAAGGAGTACAAATAAAAGAAATATTTGATAAAGAAGCTGAAATTGTAGAAGGAGTTCCAATAGACAGAAAGAGTAGTGTAAAAGCATTTGTTACAGTAATGTATGGATGCAATAATTTCTGTACATACTGCGTAGTTCCTTATGTAAGAGGACGAGAAAGAAGCAGAAAGCCACAAGATATAGAAAATGAAATCAAAGGATTAGTAGCAGAAGGTTATAAAGAAATAACTTTACTTGGTCAAAATGTTAATTCTTATGGTAAAGGATTAGAAGAGGAAATAACATTTGCTCAGTTATTAAGAAGAATTAATGAAATCGAAGGATTAGAAAGAGTAAGATTTATGACATCTCACCCTAAAGATCTAAATATGGATGTTATAGAAGCTATAAGAGATTGTGATAAATTATGTGAACAAATACATCTACCAGTACAAAGTGGAAGTGATCAAATACTTAAAGTAATGAATAGACATTATACAAGAGATTATTACTTAAACTTAGCAAAAGCAATAAGAAAAGAAATTCCAGATGTAACTTTTTCAACAGATTTAATAGTAGGATTCCCTGGTGAAACTGAAGAAGATTTTCAGGCTACATTAGATTTAGTACGTGAAGTAAAGTATGATGCTGCATTTACTTTTATATATTCTAGAAGAAACCACACACCAGCAGATAAGATGGAAAATCAAATTCCTGATGATGTTAAACACGAAAGATTTAACAGATTAGTAGAGGCTGTTAATGAAGGAATAGTTGTGGGTAACAAAGCTATGGAAGGTAAGGTTGTTGAGGTATTAGTAGAAGGAACAAGTAAAAATGATGAATCTAGATTAACTGGAAGAACTAGAAATGCAAAACTTGTAAACTTCCCTGGATGCAAAGAATTAATTGGAAAATTAGTTAATGTAAAAATTGTAAAAGCTAATTCGTTCTCTTTAGTTGGAGAAATAGAAGAATAATGTAATTTATAAGTTTAGAGTAGTGAAGAAACTATACCAAAAGAAACCGGAGTAAAAACTTCGGTTTCTTTTGGTATTATATTTAGAATAAATATAATATAATTATAATAATCTTAGAACGTAAGGATGGTTATTAAATATGAATAATCCATTTTTAATCAATGGCTCTCTTATTCCGAATGTATCAATAAATAAGCTTTATATCGCATATATTCCACCTCATATAATAAATGAAAATCTTGAGGGAAAATATGCGGGAGACATATTTTCAACACAACTTATTATAAATGAAATAAAAGAAAAAGCACTTCAATTAAATTTAAATTTGAGTAATATACAAGAAAAGAAATTACCACAATATCTAGAAAAATCTCTTTATAGTAATGATGAACATATCAGAAAATGTGCTGAAAGTATTACTAAAATTTTTGGCGAAAGGCTCGCTATAATTTTATTAACTCTAAAAATGGGTGTTTCTGAAAATATTACTAAGAGAAAAGATTGGACTAAAGATAACTGGGTTTATTGGAGGAATATCCAAAATGTAATTTTAGTAGGTGGACTATCAAGTGGAAAAATTGGCGAACAATTTAAAGAGCATATAGAAAAAGTATTTAAACTTGCAAATGTAAAACAATATAATATAATTTTAAATGAAAAATGCGATGAAATAGCTATAAGGGGATCTTCATCATATATTAATAATAAAGATAAAACTAAAGAATACCTAATTATGGATTGTGGTGCAACATTTATAAAGAGAAGCTATATAAGTTTTAAAAATGATTGTGAACTTAATGTTGAAAATTTAGAAAAAGTACTTTCAAAGTATGTAGAGTGGGAATATGAAACTCTTGAAGAGGAAAAAGAAGAGGCATTAAAGCTGCATGGACACATACTGAAAGTTATAAAAGATAGTTTGAGTTATTATAACAACAAAATTAGGGTAGGAAATGAAATTATTATAAGTATAGCAAATTATATTAATAATGGTGTTGTTGAAAATCGTGGTGGATATGGCAAGCTTAGATTATTAAATGATAATTACGAGACATTTTTATCAGATTGCATCTTAAAAGATTTGAATATACGATTTCAAATAAAACTTGTTCATGATGGAACAGCAATGGCTGCTAATTTCAAAAATTATAGTAATAGCGTATGTGTTTCTCTAGGAACTTGCTTTGGAGTTGGATTTCCTTAGAAAATATAAATTTATTATAAAATAAAAGATTAGATAATATAAGTTTTTTAAAGTTATATTATCTAATCTTTTAATAATGAAATAAAAAATTACTTTATTATATCTACAAACTCACAGTCAATAACTTTTTGAAGGGAATTAGGATTCATTTCTATTTGAGATCCTATTTTACCACCGCTAAAAACTATAGTTTCACAATCTAAAGCAGTATTATGTATGAATGTTTTGAATACCTTTTTCATGCCAAGGGGAGAGCATCCTCCACGAATGTATCCGGTTATCTTATTAATGTCCTTTACGTGTATCATTTCTATATTCTTTTCTCCAGCAGCTTTAGCAGCTTTTTTCATATCAAGTTCCTGTGCAACTGGAATAACAAAAACGAAATTATCTTTTGAATGTCCAACTGTAACAAGAGTCTTAAAAACACAATCTTCATCTTTTCCTATTTTGTGTGCAACAGCAATACCATCTATTTTTCCATCTTCGTTTTCATAAGAATGAGTAGTGTATTCAACCTTATTTCTATCTAATAATCTCATTGCATTAGTTTTATTTTCTTTTGCTTTTGCCATTATCTTTTTCCTCCAATCAAGTGATTATTATTATCACTTTTTTTCTCTATCTATAGTTATTATATCATATTCATTTTTGGGTTAAAAATAAAAAACTTTAATAGTGTGTTTTGTGCTTCTCTTTTTCTCTCCCTCTGTTTTTTCTTGAGAATTTGAAAGGGTAGTGCTGTTTTTTTAAAAAACAGTTTTTACACAAAGCTTCAAATTAAATGGTATTTAAAAACATGAATACTAGTAATTAAAACTATAATATATTAAGCTAATATTTATAATTATAATATTAATATTATAATTATATAAATAAATAATTATTTGTATAATATTATTTTTTTAAAATATAGTATATAAAACTAGTAAATATAGTTATTTTAAAGCTTATAAAATGAAATTTTAAAAATAACAACTTGTGGTTATTTTTGTTTGAACATATTTTTAAATTTTTATTTCGCTTAAAATCAATATGTAAAAAATAGATTTTAGTAAAATTCAATTATATATGCAACAACATTTAATAAACCAACCTGATTCAAAGTTAATTTATCACCGGTTTAAATATATTAAAATAATGATATTTCTAGAATTTTATTTTTGATTAATCTTAATAAGTAGCGATAAATTCAGAATAGTGATTTTATATTTTTTAAATACAAAGGTAGCTTGAAGATAAAAAACAAATTATTGATATAATAATTAAATTTATTTATACATTAATAATTTCGCTAAATATACATTTAGCGAAATTATTGAAGAAAAATCGTAATTTTGATATAATATACTTAAACTTAGTGTACAAGCCGTTTTCCTTATTTTTATCTTATTATAAACGAGATTTTGTACCTTTAGTAAAAATATAAAGAAATGATTAAGGTGATTATTATGAAATATGACATTCAAGTACTTAAAAATGATGATCTTCCAGAAAGTGTTTCTGATTTTTTAAATTACCTAGAAACAATACGAAGTAAATCTCCAAACACGATTGATGCTTATAAGATAGATCTTACTTTATTTTTTAGATTTTTATGTGTTTATCGTGGATTCGTTAAAAATGATATTGAATTTGAAGATATAAATATAAGCAATATCGATAATGAATTTCTTAAATCTATCAAATTAAGGGATTTATATGCTTTTTTATCATTTGTGGAAAAATACAGAAATAATAGCTCTTATGCTAGAGCTCGTAAGGTAGCAACTTTGAAATCATTTTTTAAATACTTATTTGGAAAAGCAAAAATAATATCGGATAACCCTGCTATGGAATTAGAATCTCCTAAAATAAACAAACGTCATCCTGTTTATCTTACATTAAATCAAAGTATTGCTTTGTTAGAATCATTGGATAAAGATGATAAGAATTACGCACGTGATTATTGCATACTAACCTTCTTTTTGAACTGCGGAATGCGTCTTTCAGAACTTTGTGGTATTCAGATAGAAAAAATACGTGGTGATATATTATCTATTGTTGGTAAAGGCGACAAGGAACGTACTGTGTATTTAAATGAAGCCTGTTTGAGAGCGCTTAACAATTACTTGAGTGTAAGAGATGATTCAAAAGCTTCTTATGAAAGTAAGAAATATTTGTTTTTATCTGCTAGAAATGCACCCATAAATAAAAGAACAGTTGAAATAATGATAAAAAAACATATTACCAACGCTGGGTTTACAGGCGAAAAATATACTCCTCACAAATTAAGACATACTGCTGCAACATTGATGTATAAATACGGAAATGTTGATATAAGAAGTCTTCAAAGTATTTTAGGTCACGAAAACATTTCAACAACACAGATATATACACATGTTGATGATGATGATTTAAGAGATGCTGTTAAATCAAATCCGCTATCAAAATTATAACCGCTTCCCTACACTAAAAAAGATGAACAAGCTATAATAAGCAAATTCATCTTTTTAACTCCTATATTAAAGGATTACCATAGAGAGTGTTAAATTCTGTTATGTACGCATCGTTTGTACCTTCGTAAATAACTATAGTATCTCCTTTTCTATAGTAATGTGGTTTTGTTGTATAAACTGCATTACCATCAATAGTTAAACCGTCTGAAGATATTTTCTTTACAGCAGCATCAGCATCAGCTGAATTTTTGAATTCATATACTCTTATAAGTTCTCCATTTTCTGATGTGTAATCTGTTTCAGTTGTACCAGCAAAATAGTCTTTTTTGCTATCTACAGATTCCTTTAAATCACGTCCTGCTTTAGATATATCATTTTTTACATCTATGGCTGTATACTTTATTGCATTTCCAACACCTTCAACACTGTCTTTTACAGCTTCAGCTCCATCTTTTACAGCATCTCCTGCTTTGTCTGCGCTTTCTTTAAGCTTATCAGTAGCAGTATTCCCATTGTCAGTTGTATTAGTAGAGTTATCAGTTTTGTTGCCACATCCAGTTATCATTACTCCTACAGTAAGCATCGCAGTTAAAGATAACGCTAAAATAGTTTTATATTTCATTAAACTCATCCCTTTCACATTAATTATCACATTATTATTATGTGAAATTAATATAAAACTATTCAAAACTTGTTGCTATGTAAAAATTAAAATGTAATAAATAAAAAGCGAGTAAAAAAGTATACACTAAATCTACTCACTTTTTAACCTATTTATCTGTATTTTTAAAACGTCTAACTCCTGGATAAACCTCTTCTGTCATATCTTCAAAATCAGCATCGTTTAATTGTGAAAGTTCTTCTATGTATTCAATATGCTCGAAAGCATCTTCGTACTCTTCTGATTCGGAATTTTCATCAAAAGAACTGTTAAATCCAAATCTATTATATATATCCTTTAAATCTAAATTTTCTTCATTTATTTCATGTAATTCATCATCTGTAAGATTTGACTTTAAATCATTTATAAATTCTTCTTCAAGAACTGAATTTTCTTCTAGGTTTTTAGATATATCTTCAATTTTTATTGCTTTTGTATCGATACCTTCCATTTCAAGACATTTACCGCAGTTGTCACAAATTTTATTCTCATAGATGTCACAGTAATCATCATCTGTATATTTATATCCCATCACACAGCACTTCCTCTCCAAATAAAGTCATCTTAAAATTATAACAAAAGCAATAGTAAAAATCAAATTATAAACTAATTTAATTGGTTCTTTATTTCAAAATTACGATTTTATTAGCTATAGAACATAGGTTTGCTATATATATGACAATATGGTATAATTAATACAAGAATAGCGAGGTGTATGCAATGGGCGACGGAAAAGATAAACAATCAGAGATATACGAGTTTTTAAAAAACTACACAGAAAATAAGGGTTATCCACCTTCAGTAAGAGAAATATGTGAGGCTGTTTCATTAAAATCTACTTCAACAGTTCATGGTCATTTAAAAAGATTAGAAAAAAAAGGACTTATAAGAAGAGATCCTTCAAAGCCAAGAGCTTTAGAAATAGCCGAATTATCTACTCCTAAGAAAGAAATGATTTCTATTCCAATAGTAGGTAAAATAACAGCAGGTCTTCCAATACTGGCTACTGAAAATGTAGAAGATACTTTTTCATTACCCCTTGATTTTATAAAACATGATAAGGAATTATTTATGCTTCGAGTTTCTGGTCAAAGTATGATTAAAGCTGGAATAAATGATAAAGATTTAGCCATTATAGAAAGATGTAATGATGCAGTTAATGGTGAGATTGTAGTTGCATTAATTGATGATAGTGCTACAATAAAAAGATTTTTCAAAGAAGAAAATCATATTAGACTTCAACCTGAAAATGATACAATGGATCCAATAATCGTTGATGATTGTTCAATACTTGGAAAACTTGTAGGAATATTCAGAGCATATTAGAAATAATAAAAAGACATACCTATGTATTCTTATGATTATATAGGTATGTCTTTTTATAAAGTTAAAATATAAATTCATATATTTTAACTTTATTTAGAGTCAACAAATTTTCTTTTTCTAGCTTTTTAGCGCTTTATCAAGACCTATAAGAACACCGATTTTACCGTGATCAAAGTTTAATCCACCTTGCATATATGCTATGTAAGGTTCTCTTACAGGACCATCTGCCGATAATTCAATTGTAGACCCAGATATAAACGCTCCTGCTGCCATTACAATTTCACTATCATATCCCGGCATAGCCCAAGGTTCACATACAGCAAATGCATCTATTGGCGAACCTGCCTGAATTCCACTACAGAAATTCACAAGCTTTTTAGGATCACCAAATTCTATTGCTTGAATAATATCTGTTCTCTTTTCATGTGATGATGGGAAAACTTTAAATCCTGATATCTCCATTACTCTTGCAGTAAATATAGCAGTTTTAACCGCTTCCATAGTAACATGAGGAGCTGAGAATAATCCCTGGAATAAACTTCTCATAAGTCCATATGTAGCACCATACTCTCCTCCTACACCTGGAACAGTCATTCTATTGGCTGCTGCATCTACATAATCTTTTTTACCAACTATATATCCGCCACCTGGTGCTATTCCACCACCAATATTTTTCATAAGAGATCCAGCCATTATATCAGCACCAAAATCTGTAGGTTCTACAGTTTCAACAAATTCTCCATAGCAGTTATCTACAAATATTATTACATCGTTTCTTATTTCTCTTATACATGAAATAACTTCTGCAATCTGAGATACTAAAAATGATTTTCTTGAAGCATATCCAGTACTTCTTTGAATATGTATAAGTTTTATGCTCTTGTCGTTTTTTAAAGCCTCTTTTATAGCATCAAATCTAAAATTACCTTCTTTATCAAGATCGATAACATCAGTTGTTATTCCATATTCATCTAAAGAACCAGGATTTTTTTTCTTAGATAAACCTAATACTCCAAGCAAAGTGTCGTATGGCATACCAGAAACGCATAATATTTTATCATTAGGTCTTGTATTACCAGCAATTGCACATCCTATTGCATGAGTTCCACTTACTATGTGTGGTCTAACAAGACCTGCTTCAGTATTAAATATTCTTGCATATACTCTATCTAATGCATCTCTCCCCATATCATCTAATCCATACCCAGTAGTATTAGTAAAGTGAGAATCACTTATTTTTTCTTCTTGGAATGCTTTCAACACTTTAAGTTGGTTATATTCTCTTATTTCGTCATAATCTTTAAATTGCTCTTCAATATCATCAATAGCCTGTCTATATACTTCAAAAGTATTTTCGCTTATATTATAATTATTTCTTAAAAATTCTTCAGTTTTCTTTAACATGTGTAAGTTTTCTCCTTCAAGTTACATTAAAAAGTACTTATTTTAATACTTTTACATCTATTATAACTCTACTTTTTTCTTATGTCATCAATAACTTTAACATGATGTATACAACTAATACATTATTTATCTAGGCTTTATTTCACATTAATTATGATCTTTTTTTGAATAAAGTTCTTTTAAATACTTACTTAGTTTTATATTCTCTTCATAATCTACTCTACAATCAATTATTGAAGGTACATTTTGTTTAAATGCATCTTCTAATGTAGGAATAAGATCCTCTGCTTTTTCTATTCTATATCCTTTTGCATGCATACCCTCAGCAAGTTTTACAAAATCCGGATTTGAAAAATTAACAAAACATTCTTGTCCATATTGATCTAACTGTTTCCATTTAATAAGCCCATAATTGCTATCATTAAAAATAAGGGTTACAAATGGTGTACCAATACGTATAGCTGTTTCAATCTCTTGTGAATTCATCATAAAGCCACCATCACCAGTTATGGTTAGAACTTTTTTTTCTGGATATATAAGTTTAGCAGCAACAGCACCAGGAACTCCTATCCCCATAGTGGCAAATCCATTTGATATTATACAAGTATTTGGTTTATAACATTCATACTGACGTGCAATCCACATTTTATGTGCACCTACATCAGATATTACAATATCATCTTTCCCCATAACCTTTCTCACATCGCTCAAAATTTTCTGTGGTTTCATAGGAAATGAATTATCATGTTCAAATTTTTTAAATTCTTGTTCAATCTCTTTTTTTATTTGTAAAGCATAAGAAGGTTCATGCTTTCTTGAAGTTCTTCTAAGAATATTATGAAGTGAATCTGATATATCTCCAACTACCTCTACAATTGGCTGATATAACTTATTAATGTGAGCAGGTCTTGTATCAATATGAACTATATTTAAATGCCCATCATTATTCCATTTTACTGGAGAATATTCAACAATATCATATCCTACAGCAATAATAAGATCTGCACTATCCACAATTTTATTAATATGATCTTTTTGTGGTATTCCTATGGTACCAATTGAATATTTATTATCACAAGGCACTATTCCTTTTGACATCATAGTCATTACAACAGGAATCTTTAAATCTGTTGCAAATTTAGTTAATGATTGACTTGAATCTGCACGTACGGCACTACTTCCAACTAAAATAACTGGTTTTTTTGCTTTAAATATTTCTGCAGCAGCATCTTCAATTTTATCTATAGGCGCAAATTCTTTTGAAATAATTTTTTTCTTTAAAGGCTTTTCACTGCTATTTATAGACATCTTTGCTATATTTACAGGAAGGTCAATATGACATGCACCAGGTTTTTCGCTTTCAGCATATTTAAATGCTATCCTTACAATCTCATTTACAGTATCAGGACGAACTATCATTTTCGTTCTTTTTGTAATAGGTTCAAACATTTTACATAAATCTAAAAACTGATGTGATGTGAGATGCATTCTTTCTGTACCTACTTGTCCAGTTATTGCAATCAAAGGAGCTCCATCACTATGTGCATCAGCAACGCCTGTAACAAGATTAGTAGCACCAGGTCCAAGAGTAGATAAACACACTCCAGCCTTTCCTGTAAGCCTTCCATATACATCAGCCATAAATGCTGCACCTTGTTCATGCCTTGTAGTAATAAATTTTATTGATGAATTACGTAAAGCATTCATAACCTCAAGATTTTCCTCACCAGGTATACCAAAAATATATTCAACACCTTCTTCTTCCAAACATTTTACCAATAATTTTGCAGTATTTAATTCTGTAGGTTCCATAAAAATTCTCTCCTTAATTGAAATCAATTTATAAAGTATAGTAAAAAAAGAGCTCTGGTATTTTCAAACCAAAGCTCCATTGCTATATATTAAATAGTATATATTTAAATAAAAATCATATCAATACTTAAAAATATTTCCCTACATATTTCTTGTAATAAATAGAAATATTTATTACAGTTTAAAAAATAAATAGGCATATTATGCCTATTTATAATGTATATTAATTATTAATAAAAGGTATTGGCTTTTCAGGTGTTATTGTTGAAATTGAATGTTTATATATTAACATCATATTTTCATCACATTCTAAGATAACTGTAAAATTATCAAATCCTTTTACAATCCCTTTAATTTGAAAACCATTTAATAAATGAACTGTTAAATTAGTTCTATTTTTTCGTGCATTATTTAGAAAAATATCTTGAATATTATTAACTGTTTTATTGACCAAATACAACACCTCCCATATTTTACTAGTATACTATAATTATACCCCTAGTTATTTCTTATGTCATTAAGAACTTTATGTAAAATTTCATCTTCACTCATTACATCCTTATCAAGGAATATGCATCGTTTATCACGCCTAAACCAAGTAAGTTGTCTTTTTGCATAATTTCTTGAGCCTTGCTTTATCATATTTACTGCATCTTCAAATGAAATTTTATTTTCAAGATAATAAAGAATTTCTTTATATCCTATCCCCTGCATTGATTGCATATCTGAAGTATAACCCATTTCTTTTAATTTTATGCATTCTTCAAGAAGGCCCTTTTCAATCATTATATCTACTCTTTTATTAATTTTTTCATATAATTTATCTCTGTTCATTGTAAGAACATAATAGTAGACATCATAATCACTTTTATAGAAATCTTCACCAGCATTAAAGGAGCTAAAGGGTTTCTTTGTAAGTTTATATACTTCTAAAGCTCTTATTACTCTTTTTCTATTGTTTGCATGTATTTCTTTATAGCTTATAGGATCAATTTCTTTTAGCATTTCGTGAACAAAATCATTACCTTTTTCTTCTGATAATTTTTCAAGGTACAATCTATATTCTTCATCTTTTTCTGCTTCTGTAAAAGTCATATTACATGTTAGTGAATTTATGTATAGTCCTGTACCACCAGCAATAATAGGAAATTTATTTTTCGAAAGTATATTTTTTAAGGATATTTCTCCATATTCCTTAAAATCTGCTACTGAAAAAGGTACATTAGGCTCAATTACATCTATTAAGTGATGCTTAATACCATCCATTTCTTGTTCTGTGACCTTAGCAGAACCTATATCCATATATTTATATATCTGCATAGAGTCTGCTGAGATTATTTCTCCATTTAACTCTTTAGCAAGTTTTATAGAAAGCTCAGTTTTACCTACAGCTGTAGGACCACCAAGCACTAATAGTTTTTGTTTCATAAGTTTATTTCCTCTCCAAACTAAAATAAATAGTATTTAGGTATCTATATTTTTATACTATTCTTTTAAATTTTTTATCTATATCTGTACTTGTAAATTTTATTATAATTGGTCTTCCATGTGGACAATGAAACGGATCATCTATATACCTTAAATCCTCAATCAATTTAACCATTTCATTTATTTGAAGTTCATCATTTCCTTTAATCGCTGCTTTACAAGCCTTTGTTGCAATAGCGTTATGTTTTACTTCAGTAGTTTTTCCATTACCTAAATTTTTTAAATTATCAAGTATTTCAATAAATAGTTTTTTAGGATTAAGTTTACCTAAAAAGTATGGAACTTCTTTTAATGCAATTGACGTTCCTCCAAATTCCTCTAAAATAAATCCTGCATCTTTGAATATTTCTTTATTTTCTTCAAAATATGAATAATCATCAATCGTCAAATCTATAATGCTTGGTATCATTAGTGGCTGAACTATTATATCTCCAGACTCAATATCTTTTAGATATTTTTCAAAATATATTTTTTCATGAGCTGCATGTTGGTCAATCATATAAAGGGTTCCGTCATATTCTCCTAAGATATATGTTTTGTTATACTGACCTATTATTGATATTGGAGGAAATTTTGCAATTTTTTCTTTATATTTTGCTTTTCCATTATAATTAATAGTATCTGAATCTTTCTGTAAATCTTGATCTAAAACACTATTATCAGCATTTTTTGATAACTCACTACTAAAAGATTCTTCCTGAATAACATGAGATTCTACAATATTGTTGTTAGAAGTCATTTCAAAAGACGATTTTTCATTATTATTGTAAGCATCCTTGTCATTATTAACGTTACGCTTAAGATCTACCGGAATATCAATACTATTATCTATAACACAGCTATCTTTTAAAACAAAGTCCTTTTTATCTTCTTTAAATAAGGGACTATTTATAAAAGAGTTATCTGCCTTTAATACCCCACCATTATTTAAAATTTCTTTTGCAGCATTACTTGCAAGTTTAACTTTTTCTTCTTCTTCTTTAATTTTAAAGGATATTTCTTCAAAAGATGGCTGAACTGTCTCTTCAGATTTTACTTCATCTTCTATTGCAAATGATTCAAAAATATCATTTTTTAAAGAATTGTGTACAGCTGAAAAAATCTTTTTAAACACCATTCGCTCATCATTAAATTTGATTTCTGCTTTTGTAGGATGGATATTAACATCTACGTATTCAGGATAAATTTCAACGAATAATACAAAAAAGGGGAATTTATTAACTGTAGAAAATGATTTAAATGCCTGTTCTACTGCTACTGCAAGACTTTTATTTTTTATATATCTTTTATTAACAAAAATGCTTTGGTTATTTCTAGATCCCCTAGCGATATCTTCTTTTCCTACATATCCATGTATAGTAACCAAATCACTGCTGTCTTCAAAATAAATAATGTTATCAGTTATAGATTTCCCATAAATAGTTCTTAATGTATCTTTTATATCATTATTACCAAAAGTATGTATTACTTTCTTGTGATTATTAAAAAGTTTAAAACTTATGTCTGGATTTGCTAGAGCGATTCTAGTTATTATATCATTTATTAAAGATCCTTCTTTTGAAACTGACTTTAAAAATTTTTTTCTTGCAGGTACATTAAAGAATAAATCTCTTACTTCTATTATTGTTCCTTTATTTGTACCACATTCATATACATCTCCAAATTTGCCACCTTCAATATTTATTTCATATCCATACTCTGAATTTGCTGTTTTTGATTTTAAGTTTACTTTAGCTACTGAAGCAATTGAAGGAAGAGCTTCCCCCCTAAAACCTAAAGTACTTATATTATATATGTCTTCAGATTTTGTTATTTTACTAGTTGCATGTGGCATGAAAGCTTTTTTTATATCATCCTTAAATACTCCATCACCATCATCTATAATTCTAATGAGAGATGTGCCACCATCTTCTATTTCTATAGTTATATTTTTTGAAGCTGCATCTATTGAATTTTCAACTAATTCTTTTACTACAGAAGAAGGTCTCTCTACTACTTCTCCTGCAGCAATCTTATTAGCTGTATCTTCATTTAATATGTTAATTCTTTTCATAAGCGTAAATATCCCTCCTTTCACTTATTTAAACATAATTCATGTATGTTTCACTATGAGCTTTAAAATTTAAAAGCCACATAATTATTTAAACATTAATTATCTATCGTATTTATTTTTAATAACAAATGTATTATATAATAGTTTACCACTCAAAAACAATTAAAAGCAAAATGATTTAGAAAATAAAACTTAATCATTCTGCTTTTTATATTTATGTTAAATCATATAAATTTACTGCATCCATGCACCAGAAGGACCAATTTTATATCCATCAATGGTAGTATTAACTGCCATAGCTCCGGATTCATATAAATAATACCATTTTCCATCACCGTCTAAAAACCAACCTGTAAGCATTTGTCCAGTTGAATTTAAGTAGTACCAATTTCCACCTGTAAGTATCCATCCTGTAGCCTTGCTTCCATCTGAATAATAATAATTCCAGATATTATTTACATTTACCCATCCAGTATTATGAGATTGAGATACTGTTACAGAAGAGGGTGTATTATTATTTTGAGTATATGGATTAGTCATTGCTAATGTGTCTTCTTTTTTAGTCTTAGTTATATTTACAGTATAACTCTTAGATTCATTTTCATCATTTGTAACTTTAATAATAACTGGTGTTACACTATCTGTTAGAGTTACTTTTTTTGAATAATAATCAGATTCAGAAACTGTAGAATCATTAATTTTAACAGTATAATCTGAATCTTCTGGTATGGCTTCAACAGAAATGCTATTTAAATCCGAATTTACATTTATATTATAAGAAGATGTATTCTTATTGAAAGTTAAAGATCCACTGCTTAATGAAATACTACTCAAACCTACATCAGAAGTGCTATTGTCTGAATCACTGCCATAGTTTATTTTTAAAGTATACTGACTATAATCTGAACTACTGTAATTTTCGTCTTCATCATATTCACTATCATAAACTCTTACTTTTAATGTATTTGTGCCACTTGATAATTTTATTGAATCACCTAATTCATAAACTTTACTATTATAGAGTATTCTTATATAATCATCATCTACATCATCTGTGCCTAGAGTAATTTTATTAGTATTACTTTCAGCATAGTAGGTTTCACCTTCTTCTAAATCATCATCTACTTCTTCATCATAATCACTGTCAGAATATAAATCTATGCTATCACCATCACTGTCTTCTAAATCTAATTGTGATAATTCTCCATTACTATCTTCGTCATTATCATATTCAACTTTTATTGTATACTGATTATAATCTGAACTAGAGTAGTTCTCATCTTCATCATATTCATTTTCATATACTCTTATTTTTATAGTGTTTGTCCCGCTTTTTAGCTTTATTTTATCACCAAGCTCATATTCTGAATTATTAGCAAATATACGTATGCAGTCTTCATCTACATCACTTGTATCAATTGTAATCTTATTAGTAGTACTTTCCGCATAATACGTTTCACCCTCTTCTAAGTCATCATCAACTTCGTCTTCATAATCACTATCAGAATAAAGATCTAATGCATCACCGTCAGAATCCTCAATATCAAGTTCTGATATTTCATCAGCATCATCAGATGATGCATAAGCTGCTGTTGTAAAAAGATCATATTTTCCTCCTACACATAACATGTTTGCAGTTACTAAGGAAAATGTAATTAATCCTTTTGCTGTTTTATTCATATTAAAATCCCCTCTCATTATATCAGTTATAATTTTTATTACATATACTATATATTTTGGAATATGTTATATATTTATTTATAATATACAAACCTGTACATTAGCTTAACATATAACAGAAATTATAAAGATAATCTAAAGAAGCTTTAGTTTTTGTGTCAATTAATCAACTTTTAAAAACATCTTTTGAAGAGTTAGTCCACTTTTATTTGATATAAACACTGAGCTTTCAGTAAAAAAACCTGCCTTTTTATAAAATTCTATTGTATCTATTCGTGCATTAAGATATATTTTTTTTATTTTTTTCTCTAATGAGGTTTTAATATGTATTTTCAGCATATCAATTCCTATTCCCATATTGTTATAATCAGGATGTACAACAACATTTGATATCTTGCCTACAGTATTGTCCCTACTTAATGGAGTAAATCGTGAATATGAAACTATATTATTATCTATTATTCCAACTAAATGATAACTGTAACTATCAAATTGATCATATGTATATTTTTGAATTTTGCCATATGGTTTAAATAAAATATCATATCTCAAATTTATTACCTGTTTAAATAATGCATTATCAAAATTTATATATCTATATTCAATATCTTCCATAATTTTCTCCCTTTCTTAATTAATTACATATTTATTATAAAACATATTTTTATAATATGCATAATTATTAATTATCAAGAAGAAATATAAAAATATATATAATAAAAAGAACGTATATTAAACTGTATCTTAAAAAATATTGCTATATTTTAAAAAACAGAAAATAGTAGATTATATAGATTTATTAATTGTTTATTTTTAGTAATAGTGTATCGTTTTTTGTACTTAATCTATATATTGAAAATGAGATGTATAATTAGGGAGTTTTTATTATGACTAAACGTAAAAAACGTAATCAGACAAATAATAAGACCAAAAAAGCATTAAATAAACAAAGAGAAATCCCACTGACTGGAAATTATTTAAGAGAACAACAACTTATTGATAATTTATCTTGTAAAATTCAAGAGAAATGCTCATTAAAAAATGTACTTCCAGCAAAAATTAATCTTCCATATCCTAAAATACAAGTTAAAAACAAAAATGAAGAATATGCAAAGATATTAAGTCAGGATTTTTGTAGCAATGTTTCTGAATTCACAGCAATAAGCCAGTATGTAAACCATGAAATTCGCTTAAATAATAAATACTGTAAAGCTTCTGAAACTATTCTTTCTATTTCTAAAACAGAAATGATGCACATGCAAATGATTGGAGAACTTATTACTCTTTTAGGAGGAAATTTAAGCTATAGCTATTATGATAATGGTTCCTATTCATATTGGACTCCTAAGTTTGTAGAGTTTGGTACTAATTATGTTAATATGATACTTCTTGATATTAATGATGAATATAAGGCTATAAGGCAATATGAGGAACATATAAGGGTTATTGATGATATGTGCATAAGAGCCGTACTAGAGCGCATAATTAAAGATGAAAAGTACCATATTGAATTACTTACTGCGCTTCTTGATGAAAACAACTATAGTAAAAGTAATGATTAAATATAAGCAAAAAAGAAGCAGAATGAAACTTACTATTTCAATCTGCTTCTTTATATATCAATAATATTATATTAAAAATTTAAGTATAAATATTAATGCTACTATAATAGTTGTAATACTTATTTCTTTTCTCTTTCCTGCAAACACTTTTAATATTATATATGATATAACACCAAATACTATACCATCAGAAATACTGTATGCAAGTGGCATCATTATAATAGTTAAAAAGGCTGGTATTGCTTCTGTATAATCACTTAAGTCTATTTCTTTAATAGGTTCTATCATAAATAATCCAACAAGAACAAGCGCACAGCACGTTACAGCTGATGTTATACTTGCAAAAAGTGGTGCAAAAAATAATGATAAACCAAACATAGCAGCAGCTGATATAGCTGTAAGCCCTGTTCTCCCACCTTCAGCAACTCCAGATGCACTTTCTACAAATGTGCTTACTGTACTTGTTCCTACGCAAGCACCGAATGTTGTACCAATTGCATCAGCAAATAATGCCTTTTTAATATTTGGAACTTTACCATCTTTATCAAGCATTTTTGCTTTAGTTGCAACACCAACTAATGTACCTATAGTATCAAACATGTCCATAAATAATAAAGTAAATAATACTATAAGCATATCAATCGAAAAAATATTATGCCATTCAAATTGGAATAATAAAGAAGTAAATGAAGGTGGCATACTTACAATACTTGTTGGCATTGGAGTTACCCCCATAAATAATCCAATAATTGCAGTAACTATCATTCCGATAAATAAAGCACCTTTTATTTTTCTTACAAGTAAAACACCAGTTAATAAAATTCCTATAATAGCTAATAGTGCAGGACCACTTGTTATGTTACCTAAAGCAAGTATTGTTCCCCCATCTTCTGGGTGTATTATTATGCCAGCACCTTCAAGTCCTATTAATGCAATAAATAATCCTATTCCAACAGAAATAGCTTTTTTTATATTGTCAGGTATTGAATCAACAATTGCTTCACGTACATTAAATAATGTTAATAATATAAATATCAAACCTTCTAAAAATACTGCTGTTAATGCAAATTGAAAAGAATACCCCATGCCAAGTACAACTGTATATGCAAAGAAAGCATTTAACCCCATACCTGGTGCCTGAGCAAATGGTAGCTTAGCATATAGCCCCATAATAAGTGTTGCTACAATTGCCGATAATGCTGTTGCGCTAAATACTGCACCACTATCCATTCCTGCTGCTGACAATATAGATGGATTTACAATAAGTATGTAAGCCATTGTCATAAATGTTGTCACACCAGCAATCATTTCTGTTTTAATATTCGTATTATTTTCGCTTATTCCGAAATAATTATCGAATTTACCATTCTTTTTAAATAAATTTTTCATAGTCTCACTCTTTCGTATATCAAATTGTCACTTATCTATAGTAAATTATATTTCGACTTTTTTCAAGTGATTTTTCGAATAATGTATTATAAATTTTAAATCTATTTCGTTATTTTTAAATTTATTGTAATATATAATCTTTTAATTGTATTAATGTTCGTATTAATAAAGTGCGAAAACTATAATCCCAGATGAAAAAATCAACTCTGGGATTATAGCTTATTTATCTTTTGTTAATTTATAAAGATAATATATATTTGTGAATGCTATTATTAAATTAACGATAGCAACAGGATATGCTTTTATTATAAAGCCATAAATTGTGAATAAAATACATCCGATTAAATTTATAAATCTAAGTTTTACTATATTTTTCATAAACATAGATATACCAATTAAAATTGATGCTGCATATCCTACATATTCTATTAATGGAACATTAAACATAAATTCACCACTTTCATAAAATTAGATACGTTTCTAATTTAGTGTGGCTGAAATATATAATCTTTATTATAATTTTTAGTTGTTTTTATATTTGTCATAAAAATAATTTAAAATATCATTATAATCATCAAATGACAAGCCTGATAATTGACAAGTATCAGTTATAGCTTCAATCTTCATATCCATTGGAATATCACTTATTCTTAAATATTTAGTTTCATCTGTATTATAAGTTTCACAGATAGCTTTTTCTAATTCAGCTTCTCCAATTCCTTGTTCATGAAAAATATCTAAGAATATTTTGTCTGTATAAAATTTTTGTTCATTTTCTGAAAAAACCTTTTTCATTTATTTTCTCCTTTATTTTGAAAGTCTTCATAAATATTATAATATATTTACATAAATTCATAAAGAAAACACAGATAATTTTACATATATAGAAATTATCTGTGTTTTTAATACTGTTAATTATTTTGTTAATTTTTTAGCTTCTCCAACTAGCTTATAAAGCAAATTCATAGCTTCCATAGGATTTAAACTCAAAATATCTGTTTGACTTATTGAATTTATAAATGTATCTTTTTCAAATGAATCAAAATTTATCTGCATTGTGTCATTTTTAATATCACTTTTAGCTTTATGAATATGTTTTTCTTTATGAATTTCTGATTTTAGAACACTTATTTCTTTTTCAAGTTCAGAAATATTTTGTATATACTCCTGAATCTTATTTTCATACTCTTTTAACTTGTTATCTTTAAATGAAAGTTCATTAACTTTATCAATTAGAGCTTTTTCTATTTCGTTTATACACCCTTCTGAATTTTGTATTTCCTCATTAACACAGTCTTTTAAACTATTTGTGTATAAATCATCATCAATAGCAATCTCTTTAATAGTAGTTTCATACGATGAAAGGTTGTTTATATCAACTTTATTTGCCTTCTCAAGATCTTCTAAAATTTCTCTAGCCCTCTCAATAACAGCATTAGGAAGTCCAGCAAGTTTTGCAACTTCTATACCATATGATTCATCTGCTCCACCTTCAATAATTTTTCTAAGGAATATAACACTATCCTCATTCTTTTTAACGGCTACTGAATAGTTTTTAACTCCTTTTATCGTTCCCTCAAGTTTAACAAGTTCATGATAATGTGTAGCAAAAAGCGTCTTACATCTTAGATTCTCATTTTTTGTTATATATTCAATAACAGACCATGCAATTGATAAGCCATCATATGTAGAAGTACCTCTTCCCACTTCGTCTAAAAGGACTAGGCTTTTACTTGTAGCATTTTTTAATATATTTGATACTTCCCACATTTCTACCATAAATGTTGATTTTCCACCTGCAAGATCATCAGATGCACCTATTCTTGTGAATATCTTATCACATATAGAAATATTTGCAGATACTGCTGGTACAAAAGATCCTATCTGAGCCATTAGAGTTATTAATGCCACCTGTCTCATATATGTAGATTTACCAGCCATATTAGGCCCTGTTATAAGAAGAAGTTCTTTATCATCATCATTTAAGATTGTATTATTCGATACAAACTCACCGCGCCCTATTACTTTTTCAACAACAGGATGTCTTCCTTCATTTATTTGTATTATTCCTGTTTCATTTATTTCTGGTTTTACATAGTCATTTTCAAGAGCAACTAATGCAAGTGTTGAAACACCATCTAAGTCTGAAATTATCCTTGCACTTTTTTTAAGTCTTGCTATATGTTTTTCAACTTCATTTCTAACTTCCATAAATAAAGCATATTCAAGATTAACTAATTTTTCTTCAGAGCCTAAAATTTTATCTTCCATAACTTTAAGTTCTTCAGTTATATATCTTTCTGCATTTGTCAAAGTCTGTTTTCTTATATATCTCCCTTCTGGAATTGAACTAAAATTAGCTTTACTTATCTCAATGTAATATCCAAAAACTTTATTGTATCCTACTTTCAAGGATTTGATTCCAGTAAATTCTCGTTCACGATTTTCAAGTGCAGCAATCCATTCCTTACCATGAATTTTGCTTTGGCGAAGTTCATCAACTTCATCACTATATCCATCTTTTATTATATTACCTTCTTTTATTGTAAGACTTGGATCTTCCTTTATTGATTTTTCAAGAAGGTCTCTTACATCATCAAGAGTATCAAGATTATCGTAATATTCACATAAAAGAGGTGATTTTGCATATTTTAAAAGTTCTTTTATTTCTGGAATTCTGCTTAATGAAGATTTTAGTGAAAGCATATCTTTAGCATTTACATTCTGATTTGATATTTTTCCGACTATTCTTTCAATATCATAAATTTCTTTAAGTGCAGTTCTTAAATCATCATTAAAACTTATTGAATTAAATATTTCTTCAACACCACTAAGTCTTTTTTCAATTTCAGATTTTATTATAAGAGGTTCATCAATCCATCGTCTTAAGGTTCTTCCCCCCATGGTTGTTGCACTTTTATCAAGGACCCATAAAAGTGAACCTTTCTTTGTTTTTTCCCTTATACTTTCTGTAAGTTCAAGATTACGTCTTGAATTACTATCAATAGTCATATAATTGATAATTTCATATTGTTCTAAAAGGTTTATATTTGTAAGGCTCATCATTTGAGTCTCATTTATGTATTTTAAAAGTACTCTGCTTGTTAATTCTCTTTCATTATCAAGGCCACTGACTTCAAGATCTGAAAATTGTTCTTTAAGTTCATCAAAAGAAACAATAAAATCCGAAAAATCTTTTTTTGTTATAAGGGCGCTGCTTATCCCCTTTATATCATTTATAAGACTTTCAGAAGCATTCACATCAAGTAATATTTCTTTTGGATTTACCTTGGCAATTTCATCTAAAAGACTCATTCGTATATTTTTAAATGATGTTGTTTTAAATTCACCTGTACTTATATCAGATGTTGATATTCCAATTTTCTCAACATCTTCATATATTGACATTAGATATGTATTGTCATTTTCTAAATTAGAATTAGAATCAACAAAAGTTCCAGGAGTTATTATCTTTACGACACCTCTTTTTACAATACCTTTAGCTTGCTTTGGATCTTCAAGCTGTTCACATATGGCAACCTTATATCCTTTGTTTACAAGTCTTGGAATATATGCAGCTGCAGCATGATGTGGTATTCCGCACATTGGCGCTCTTTCTTCAAGTCCACAGTTTTTTCCAGTTAAAACGAGTTCTAATTCCCTAGATACAGTAATTGCATCATCGAAAAACATTTCATAAAAGTCACCTAATCTATAAAATAGGATACAGTCACTATACTGTTCCTTAGTCTTCATATATTCAACCATCATAGGCGTTAAAGCCATAAACAACATCCTCCCTCATAATTTAACTTTATAATAATATATTTGCTAAATTCTTAACTATTTTTATGGGTTTTATACATTATCATTTGAAATTATAAAATAAATCTTAATGATTTATGATATTAATATATTAAATTCATTGATATGTCAAAACCAGTATTATTTTATCACAGGGAGACTTACTTATCAAAAGAAAAAGAAGATTTAATAATTTAAAACAGTCTTTAAAATAAAAAATACAGCAAGCCAATAGGGATGTTTAGCCTGCTGTTAATGGGTATTGTAGGTTTTTCCGAGGAATCGTCTTTTGTATGATTCAATATTAACATATTATTCCTTAGAATTCTACATTTTATGATATTTTTCAAAAACTTTCCTTCGACAAACTTATGGTAAAATACAAATTAAGTTCTATAACATTTGTATGTATGTTACAATTATAGAGAATCTATTTATTTTAGGAGGCTACTATGATTGATTTTAAAAATAGTGATTTTTTAAAACTTAAGAAAATTTCAAATGAAGAGGTAATCAATCAAATTACACCATTACTTATATCTGGTGAATGTTTGATAAGCTCTTATAAAACAATTCGTGATTTTGTAGTATTTACAAATAAGAGAGTTATAGCTGTCAATGTTCAAGGAATCACAGGTTCAAAAAAAGATTTTACATCTCTTCCATATTCAAAAGTTCAAGCTTACTCTATTGAAACAGCAGGTACTTTTGATTTAGACAGTGAACTTGAAATGTACTTTAGCGCACTAGGAAAAGTTAAATTTGAATTTAAAGGTACTTCCGATATCGTGAAAATAGGACAAATTATTAGTGAATATGTTTTATAATAAATTCACTTAAATAATTATCATATTAAAAATTAAATTTCTATTATAATGTTCAAAAAATACCACAAAGTTCAAAAAAATAATTGAACTTTGTGGTATTTAAAATAATATTATTTATATTACAAATTAATCATTATATTCATAATTAGTAATTTCTTTTATTGAGTTATCATCATTAACAAAAACAACTTTAGGTTTGTGTTCTTTCGCTTCTTTTTCTTCCATTTGTGCATAAGCAATAATAATAACCTGATCACCTGGCTGAACAAGTCTTGCTGCCGCACCATTCAAACATATTATACCGGAATCTCTCTTACCTGGAATTACATATGTCTCAAGTCTTGCACCATTATTGTTGTTAACTATCTGAACCTTTTCATTTTCAATTATGCCTGATGCTTCCATTAATGTTTTATCAATTGTTATGCTTCCCATATAATTTAATTCAGCTTGAGTAACTGTTGCTCTGTGTATTTTTCCTTTTAACATTGTTAATATCATCTTTTTTCCTCCTAGAGATGTACTTATAAATTAAAATTATTTAATATGTTTTTCTTAAACTTCATAGGTGAAATTATCTATTAATCTTGTTTTTCCTATATAAACAGCTATTGGTATAAGAATATTCTTTTCAATAGTTGATACATCTGTCAAATTTTCACTGTCAACTATTTCAACATAATCAATTTTTGCAAGAGACTCAGTATTTATTTCAGATATTATTGCATCCTTTATTTTAGCTGCATTCCTCTCACCTTTATCAAGTAATTGTTTAGCTATTTTTAAACTTCTGCTTAATACCACTGCAGCTTTTCTTTCATCAACATTTAAATAAGTATTTCGTGAGCTTTTTGCAAGACCATCTTCTTCTCTTATGATAGGACATGGTACTATTTCAACATCAATACTTAAATCCCTTACCATTCTTTTTAATACTGCAACCTGTTGTGCATCCTTTTCACCAAAGTAAGCTCTATTTGGTTTTACTATATTAAAAAACTTTGTAACTACAAGACATACTCCGTCAAAATGTCCTGGTCTTTTAGCACCACATAAAACGCTTGTAAGTCCTGATACGCTTATGACTGTAGATTTATTTTCAAAGTACATTTCAGATGGTTCTGGATTAAATACAGCACAAGCACCAGCATTTTCACATAATTCCATATCCTTTTCTATATTTCTTGGATAAGAATCATAATCTTCATTTGGACCAAATTGCGTTGGATTCACAAATACACTTACAATAACTTTATCATTTTCTCTTACTGCTTTTTTTATAAGACTTTCATGACCTTCGTGAAGTGCTCCCATAGTAGGGACATATCCAACAGTAAGACCTTGCTTTCTCCACTGTTCCACTAAACTTCTTACTTCATCAACTTTTTTTAATAACATATTCCCCATCCTTTTCTTATATAGCTTAAAACTATTTATTGCTTCTATTATTTAATATAAAAATCATATTATATTTTTTAACTAATATTAATATAATTTTTTTAATTCTTCTTCATCGATTTTATAAGTATGAACCTCTTGTGGAAAGCTTCCTTCCTTTACTTCACTAATATAGGATTCTATTGATTCTCTCATAACTGAACCAATATTAGCATATTGTTTAACAAACTTAGGTACAAAATCACTAAACATACCAAGCATGTCCTGATAAACAAGTATCTGTCCATCGCATTCTTTACCTGCACCAATTCCTATTGTTGGAACCTTTACGGTATCAGTAATAATCTGTGCAACTCTTGATGGAATACCTTCAAGTGTAATTGCAAATACACCAGCATCTTCTAGTATTTTAGCATCTTCTATTAATTTTTTTGCAGCTTCTTCACTCTTGCCTTGAACTCTAAAACCACCAAATGCATTTATTGACTGAGGAGTTAATCCTAAATGCCCCATAACAGGAATCTGAGCCTCTACAATGGCTTTAATCTGCTTTGCTACACTTTTGCCACCTTCGATTTTAACCGCATTAGCCCCGCCTTCTTTCATAATCCTTCCAGCATTCATGACAGCTTGTTCAACTGATACATGATATGATAAAAATGGCATATCACTAACTATAAGTGCATTCTTAGCCCCTTTTTTAACAGCTTTAGTGTGATAAATAATATCATCTACTGTTACTCCTAATGTATCTTCATCTCCCTTAACTACCATGCCTAATGAATCACCAATTAAAATTCCATTTATGCCACTTTCATCTATGATCTTTGCCATTGAATAATCATAAGCTGTGAGCATTGATAATTTTTCTCCATTTTTTTTTGCCTTTTGGAACGTCAAAACTGTATTTTTCATTATTCTATTCCTCCTAATAATCTGAATAACTCCATATTTTTTTTAGATGTATTCAATGCATTTTCCTCATTGCCATTTGTAAGATTCAAGCAATGATTTTCTTCAATATTAGAATTTTGCTTTTCTGCAAGTCTTAATAAATTTAATGATAATGATTTGTACAATTCTTTATCTTCATCATTTAGACTCTCAAGATGTCTATTTATTGTTTTAATATCTCCTCTTACAACAGGACCCGTTAAAGATTTAACAAACCCGTTTTTATGAATACTTTCTAAGTTTCCTTCTATTAGAGGAAATAATGCGTTTAATGCATGTTCTTCACTAAGTCCAAGCTCTTTAAGATAGCCTGTACCAATATCAATAAGTGAAAGAACAAGATTGGATACAAAAACATTAGCTAAATGATATTTTACTGAGTCTTCGATATTTCTTATAAAATACTTGTTACCAATATGATTCATAAGACTAATCACAGGAAAATCATTAATGTTTTCGTTCTTCAAATCACCTTCAATTGAAAAATAAATTTGCTCTAATTTTTTTATAGACATATTTTTATTGGAAAATGCAAACATGGGATGTATAGAATAGATTAATGCACCAGATAATTTAGCATTAGATAAAATAGTTGATTTTAATGAACCACTTGCATGGCATATAGATTTGTTTTTTAAATCAAACTTTGAAATTTCTCTATCTATGATTGAAATGATATCGTCAGGTGTTGTTATAAATAATATATTACTGTCTTTTATAATTTCTTCATAATTGTCATATGATTTTGAATTTGTTATTTCTGAAGCTTCTTTGGAATTATTTCCATAAAAGCCACTGATTTTTATTCCTTTATGAGTAAAGTAACGTCCTAAATTAACGCCTACCTTCCCAGGACCAATAAACCCGATTTTTATAGTATCACCTCCATTTAAAGTGATACAACATCCTAATTTCAATCTCATTCGCATAGATATGAGTTGTAAGTATATTCTAATGAAAAAAGTCTGGTATAGCTCCATAAGATACTACCCAGACATATTTTAACACTGTATATCATTTTTTACAATAATTATTTAAATAAAATATATTTTTTATATTTACATTTTTGATATAAAAGACCAATACTTAATATTCTATTTACTATCCATTTTTTATATATGTTAATTTCCATTAGATATATAAATTAATATGGATTTTTTATTCATATCTCAATGCTTCTATAGGATCAAGTTTTGCTGCTTTTCTTGCAGGGTAAAATCCAAAAAATACACCTATTGTCATTGAAAAAATAAAACTGATAATTATAGTTATTAGAGAAATTGCAACAGGTGTTCCTATTATCTTACTTATTATTGCACCAGTTGAAACACCCAAGATTATCCCTATTGCACCACCTATAGCACATATTATAACTGCTTCTGTAATAAACTGTAACTGAATATGATAATTACGAGCACCCAAAGCTTTTCGTGTACCTATTTCCCTAGTTCTTTCAGTTACTGAAACAAGCATTATATTCATTACTCCTATACCTCCAACAAGAAGTGAAATAGCAGCAATTACTGATATTGCAAGAGAAACTAATGTAAGAATTTTATTCATTGACTCTGCTTCATTTTCTAATGCATATGCTGATGCCTGAAAGTTTTTATTGTCCTTATAAAGTTTATGAAAATACTTGTTCAAATCTTCAGAAAGACTCCTTGAATCAATACCCTTTTGAGGCTGAATAGTCATAAAACTATAATTTTTTAATTTTGAAGTCTCAAGAGTACTTGAAATTGTTGTATATAAATCTGTAGGCATTTCACTTTCTGAATTCATTCCCATACTTTCAAACATATTTGTCTGATATTTATATATTCCTACGATATAGTAGCTTTCTATATTATCTCCACTTGTAATTTTTACTTCTTTTCCAAGAGGGTTTTCGTTATTTTTAAAAACATTTTTCACAAATTTATCAGATACTACTGCTGTTTTTTTATCTCCTTTGACATCATCACTTGATATAAAACGTCCCTTTGTTATTTTTACATTATTAACTTTATCATAATCACTATTAACACCTACAATAGAAACATTTGTTTTAGTATATCCTTTTTTAATGGTTCCATTTGTATAGTTATTTGAAATAGATATATTAGATATTTTATTTTTAAAATTTGATTTGATTTTATCAATATCTTCATCAGAAAACAAATCATCATCTTCAGTACTTGCATTCCAGTTATTATCTCTAGGCATAATACGACATATTATATTACTTGCTCCAAGCTGTGAAAGTGTATCATTCAAAGCAGAAGTCATTGAGTTCCCTATAGATACTATTGATATAACAGATGATATACCTATAATTATCCCTAGCATTGTAAGAAGTGAACGCATCTTGTTAGCTTTAAGGCCTGCTATAGCGAGCATTATATTTTCTTTTATAAACACAATGTATCACTCTCCCTATGCCTCTTTTTGTAGTTCAAATTTTTTTCATCACTAATTACTTGACCATCCTTTAAGGTTATTATTCTTTCAGTTTCTTTTGCAAGTTCATTATTATGTGTTATAAAAACTATAGTTTTTCCTTCTAATTCGTGAACTTTATGAAATATATCCATAACAAGACGACCTGTTGCCGAATCTAGCGCTCCTGTTGGTTCATCTGCAAGTATTATACTAGGATCATTTGCAAGAGCTCGTGCAATTGCAACCCTTTGTTTTTGTCCTCCAGAAAGCTCATTTGGTTTATGAAGCATTCTATCTTTCATATCTACAAGCTCTAAGAGCCTTTCTGCTCTTTCTTTTCTACTTTTATTATTTAATCCTCCATAGAGCATTGGCAATTCTACATTACTTAATGCACTACTTCTTGGAATAAGGTTAAATGTCTGAAATACAAAGCCTATTTTTTTATTTCTAATGGCAGATAATTCGTTATCTTTAAGACTGCTTACATCAATTTTATCTAAAACATATGTGCCATCAGTAGGTTTGTCCAATGCGCCTATTATATTCATAAGCGTACTTTTCCCTGATCCTGATGCACCTACTATAGACACAAATTCTCCTTGTTTTACACTTATATCAATACCTTTTAATATTTTTAATTCATTTGGAGTTCCTATATAAAAACTTTTTATTATATTTTTCATGTCAATAATATTATTCATAAGCTTGACCTCCATCAGCCGGAACTAATTTTATTATTTGTCCTTCTTCATAAAGTGAAGGATCTAATAAAAGATTATCTCCTTCAGTTAAATCACTATTTTCAATTTCTACAGATACATCAGTTTCTAAACCAGTTGTAACTGGAAGTTTACATACTGTATATGTATTATCATTATTATCCTTAGCAATTTTTATATATTTTCCACTCTCTTCTTCTAATATGCTTGAAAACGGTACTGAAAAAACATTCATACTTTTATCTAATATTATATTAGCCTTTGCATTCATTCCAACTTTTATAAAATCATTCTCTTTAGGATTATCCAATTTTATTTTAGCTTGAAATCCTTGAGAGCTTGTACTATTTGTTCCGCTTTTATTATCACTATTAGAATTTGTATTAAAAGTGCCTTCAGAAGTTTTTATTGTATCACTTATACTCAATACTTTTCCTTTTGCATATTTATCGTCAGGTGCTGCATCTGTTGTTACTTCAACTTCTTGTCCTGGATTTATTTTATTAACATCTATTTCCTTTACATTCACCATTATAATGGGATCATCAAGATTTTCTATTGTAAATAAAACTCCTTGAGAAGTATTTCCTACTGATGCGTTTACTGTAGTAATAGTTCCGCTTTCTGGTGCTTTAATTACACATTTATCAAGATCATCCTTTTTCCCTTTAAGTGATATTTCATCCTTATTGTTATTGTATTCAATTAGAGCTGAATCATATTCATTTTTTGCATTATTGACTGCCTCTTTTGCTTTAACTTTTGCATTTTCTAAACTTGCAGAACTTTTGTCATAATCAGATTTAGCTTGATCCAAAGTAGACTTTGCATTATCTAGATCCGACTGACTTACTGCACCATTATCATATAAAGTCTTTTTTTGATCATAATCTCTTTGAGCATCATTAAGTTTAATTTGTGCTGTATTTAAAGCTTCTTTACTGTCTGTTATAGATGAATCTATATTATTTTCATATATGTAAGAAGCATTGTCATAAGCCTGCTTTTTACCTTCTAGTTCAATTTTAGCTTTTTCTTTATCATGTTCTAATGTACTAGTTGCTTCAGCTATTTCTTTTTCTAAAACTGAAGAATCAAGAACACAAAGTACATCCCCTTCATTAACTTTATCTCCAGCTTGGACTTTTACTTCTTTTATTACGTTATTCAGTGTAGAATACACATTTATCTTATCATTGCTTTCGATAGTACCAAGAGTATTTACATTTTTAATAATATCGCTTTTTTCAAGTTTTGTATAATCCTTTACAATAGTATCTTTTGGTTTTAACATAATTACACCTATAGCTGAAAAAATTATCAATATAATAACCATAAATATAATTGTTTTTTTGTGTTTTATTTTCTTAAAGCTTATGTTCTTAGGTTTAAGTTTAATAAGTTCAATAGTTTTCATTTTTCTTCCTCCAAATTTCATATAAATAACTTACCAAATAATTGCTTTTGCTTTTATTTTAGTTGAAACTTCTTAAGTTTTACTTAAGTTGTCATTAATATTGTCCCAAATTTATCTACCTAAAACCTAAAATAAATTAAGAAATATTTTATATGTTAAGATTTTCTATATAAAATATCCACTTTTAAAACGTAATTAAGAGACTATAGAAAAATAATATCTATAATCTCTTATTAAAATTTTGTAATCTAAAAACATTAATTTTATTTCAGACTACTTACCATGAATATGTGAAATCAATTGATGCACTTACTTTATTTATTTCATCTTGAGTTCTTCTTATATATTTCTGCGTAGTTGCTATGCTGCTATGATTCAAAAGTTCCTTAAGTAACTCTATATCACCATCTGTTGAATTATATACTGTCATACTATATAATTTTCGAAAGCTATGACTACTTATGTTTGACAATTTTAAGTAATTAGTAATAATAGAAAGCTGTTTGTGTACACCTCTTCTTTTTAATTTTATTATATATTCATCAGCTTTAATATTATGCTCTAAGGCGTATTCGTATATTATACTTTTTAGATTTTTATTTATATCCCTATACTGAAGCTTTCCTGTTTTCTTTTCTATTATTTCTAGCTTATCATTTTTTAAAGTTGACGGTGTAAGTGTAAGAACATCAGAAATTCTAAGCCCTAGATTTGCTTGAAGAAGAAATGTCATTGCAAGCTGTTCATTAGGTCTAAATTTTCTCTTCTTTCCATTATCATAATATTCAAAACCGTTTTTGCAAAGTTCCATAATTTCATCATATTCCTCTTTTTCTAGGGGCCTTGCAGCTCTTTTTTGTTTAGTTTTAAGTTCTTTTACATTGGAAATTGACTTTTTAGATGATAACTTAAAATTACTTGTATCATCCTCATAATAATTGGATTTCTGCGCATTATTATATTTAGAATCATTTAAGTTACTCATTGCATTTATCATTTTTGATGCATTTTCTAACGACAATAAGTTCTTAGATAAGAGTTTTAATATATTTTTAACTTTTATTTCCTTACTTTTCTCAATGAATTCTAGCATAATATCTAATGCACTGTCTTCATCGATTTCTTTATTTTTAACTGCTATTAATATCTCTTCCATATGTACTCCCATTTACTTTTATCTTAATCTGAATATTAAATATATAATTATAATATCTATATTTTACTTTCCTTCAATAAATTATTTTACTGCCAGTTTACTTATTTTAAGTACCTGTTTGTATAAATTTGAGTGCTCATTATTCACACAGGTACTTTTTATAAAAAATATTTTTTTCTGTATAACCATTATATTTCAAGGCTTTTAAGAAAGCAATAATAAAAAGTACTCATTTTCTATATTTTGAGTACTTTTTGTATTATCATTTTAAGATATCCTTTTTATATTGTAAATATACTCACTTATGTAAATATAATAAATTTGATTTCTGACAAATAATTTAATTTTAAATTATTCTTATGTATGCAAAATAACATTTTTGATATTTTAAAATTTATTATTTCCCTAAATTTAAACTGGTATTAATTATTATTTATGTATTAAACTTGTAATTGATTTTTTATAAAATTATTCTAAAATTCAATTTTTCAAATTCTTATAATAAAAACAGAGGGAGCAAATATATAATCAAAATCAGGTAGATATTTACAGTGATATGTATTATAATAAATAACACTAAATAAAAATAGAGCTAGGTTATATTTCTTAAAAGAATTTATTTAACCTAGCTCATTATTGACTTATTAAGAACTACATATTAGACATTATAAATAAGAATAATACCATATAATTTAAAGATATACTTTATTTATTGAATATCTGATAATTCTATATTTACCTTTGCATTAATTTCTTTTTTAAGTTCTTTATTATAATTATTGACAACTATATCATTTTCTATTTTTACATTAGGTATTTTAATGACAAATTCACACCCTTTAATAACCTCGTCATTAATATAAATTTCTCCTTCATGTGAATCAACTATAAATTTTACAATGGATAATCCTATACCACTGCCTTCAACATTTCTTCTAAATGACTTGTCCACTTGAACGAATCTTTCAAAAATTCTGCTACGAAATTCAGGTGGAATCCCTATTCCATTATCTTTTACTCTTATAACTAAGTAGTCTTCATTTTCTTCACAACTCACTATAATTTCACCATCATTATCTGTGAATTTTATAGCATTTGAAAGAAGATTTAACATAACTCTTTCAATGTTTTCTGGATCACACTTTATTTCCAAAAATTCTGTATTAGTATCAAATATTATATTTCTTTTTTGAGATTTTTCACTTTGCGCTATAGATAATGTTATATCTTCAATAACACGTATTATTTCACAATTAGCAAAATCCATTTTAAAACATCCAGCTTCAAATTTACTTGCATCTATTATATTATTAATAAGCCTTAGCATTCTTGATGAATTTTCTGAAATAACTTTTTCATATTTTTTATAATATTGAGATAAAGAATCTTTATCCTTACTTTTACTTTCAAGTAGTTGAAATGAGCATATCATAATATTTAAAGGAGTTCTCAGTTCATGAGATATATTAGCAAAAAATTGTGTTCTCAATTCTTCTTCATGTTTCAATCTTAGAATTTCTAATTTTTGAGTGTTAAAGTCGTTAATTAGTTTTTTGTTTTCTTTAGTCATCATTATGACTTCCCAGAACATACTAATAACTATAATAGCAAAACCACAACATAATATTATTCTATTTAGTACATACATTGTATATTTATCAGGATATAGATTGGACATTAAAAGTACTCTACTAAAAAACATTATATCTGTACCTAAAAATGTTATAAAATAATTTACATTCTTTTTATTTACATATTGTATACTAAATTTAATAAGAATTATAAAGGTTGCTATATTAACAGATACTTTAATCCAATTTATTAATGGCATATGTGAATTTAAGACATTACATGTCATTAAATATAAATCAGTCATTATGCACATAAATGTAATTATAATAGATAAAAATACTGCATATATCTTATTATTATGTAAATATCTATTTATAGGATTTTGTTCGTAATATGTAAGCCATATTATTATTGTTCTAAAAATTGATGCAAAACCTACAAATATCTTATTTACCTCCATAAGTCCAAATACATTAAGAGACCGTGCTAGAAGTGTCATCATTACAAATTCAAAATAAATTGATATGTACATAAGTGAAAACATATGAAAATAATCATCATCATAAACACTACTATAAAGAAAAAAACTAAAAATTGAAATTAACCCTACAACAAGAGTTATGCTAACTATATCTGAAATTAGAAACCATTCATAAAATCTTGTATTGTTAGCAATAAAAATAGCCACCCTGTAAAGTACATAAAAAATTACAATGTTCAATATTGTAATTAATGAAATTTTTTTAGAATCAATAGATTTCATTTTGTCAAAAAACATTTATTATTCTCCTTAAATTTACGTCAATATAATTTATACTACTATTTAACATTTCCCCTTAAATATTATAACATCAAAAAGAACTAATTTAAAATAAAATGTCCATTTTTGTAATAAAGATATCTAAATAACATATTTAGGAGAAATTTTATCAAGAAATCAAATATGAAATTTTAATTTAATTCAACAATGTAAACAAATACATTGTTGAATTATCTATTTTTATAGTAATTTTAGCCTTATTATTAATAATAAATGATTAAAATACTATAGATTTCAAATTTTAATTTATTTTTTTACAAATCTATATATAAAAAAAGACTTTATATACATAAGCACCATTTATTAGTGTATATTATATAAAGTCCATTTTATTTTTCTTTCTTATTTACTTTTTCCCATTATAATTATTAAAATCTGATCAATTATTCGCCTGTACATTATGTTCAGAGATTAACACATTTATTCTTCTAAAATAAACATAAGCCAAAGGAACTGCTGCAGCAATCCAAGCCAAAGGATCCGATAAACATATTCCAGTAAAACCAATAAATTTAGGAAGAGTAAACGCCACTAAAGCTCTTGCACCAAGTTCATATACACCTGCCATCATTGGAATAAACGATTCTCCAATTCCTTGAAGTGCATTTCTATATACAAATATGAGACCTAATGGAATAAAGAAGTATGCTGAATAATTAAATACTTGTTGTGCATATGATAAAATTTCATCACTAGGATTATCAATAAACAGTCCAACAAAATATTTACCACCTAAAATAAGTATTACTGCTGCAACAACACTTGTAATTATAGAAATTTCAGAACACTTTCTAACTCCTTTTTTTATACGTGTGTATTGTTTAGCTCCAAGATTCTGACCACAAAAAGTAGCCATTGTAACTCCTAATGTTATTGCCGGCTGCATAACAATCTGAAGTACCTTTGATGCTGCAGTATATGAGGCAATTACAACTGATCCAAATACATTTAAAGCGCCTTGTACTATCATTATTCCTATAGCTGTAATTGAAAACTGAAGTGCCATTGGAATACCTATTTTTAAATGATTTCTAAAAATACTTTTCTCAACCTTAAAATCTTCCTTTTTTAATCTTAAAATTTTATATCTTTTTAATGTATAAACCAAACATAATATTGCAGATATACCTTGAGAAATTACTGTTGCATATGCTGCTCCACTTACTCCCATGGAAAAATTAACAATGAAAACTAAATCTAAAATTATATTTAGAACAGATGATACTATCAAAAAATATAATGGAGTTTTGCTATCTCCTAGTGCTCTTAAAATACTTGAAATCATGTTATAACCTAAAACTGCAATAGTCCCAGAATATATTATATTAATATATTTTAACGAATCATCAATTATATTTGCAGGTGTATTCATTAGATTTAATAGAAATTTTGAACTTAAAATACTTATTATTGTAATTATTATAACAGCAGCTGCACTTAAAATTATTGAACTTGACACAGCTTTTTTTAATCCGTCTTCATCTTTTGCTCCAAATTTTTGAGCAACCATAATGGAAAAACCACTAGTAAGACCTACAATAAACCCATTGATTAAAAATGCCATAGATCCTGTATTTCCAACAGCAGCCAAAGCATCAACCCCTAAATATCTTCCAACAATAATAGTGTCAACCATACTATAAAATTGTTGAAACACATTACCTATAAGTAAAGGTATAGAAAATATAATTATTAATTTTACTGGATTACCAGACGTCATATCTTTTGTCATATGTTTCTCTTATCTCCTAATCATTTTATTGCCGCATATAGAATATCATGTTTTTCAAACATAATAAAGCAGTTTTTATTATTTTTATATAAATACAAATAGAAGTTTAAAATTCCATTTACAACATATACTATAATACATAAAAATAAAGCTAGAGTTATAAAACTCTCGCTTCATTTTAACTTTAAATTTTATTTACATTTTATAATTTTGATTTACATACCCCTATATAAATCATTTTAACTCATAATTATTCTCTCTAATTTTAGAAATTTTAATTTTCTTCATATAATTAACATCTCTAAATTTCTCTTATATTATTAATTAAATAATACCATTAGTTGAAGATTTATCCATATCCTTAACTACTACCAATAAATTTAAAACAAATTTTATTAATTCAATCATAATATATTTCTTCTTATCATATCTTTTCCTCCTATAATTAGAAAATCTGCCTATAGTAAGATAAAAGTTTAATTGATCGTTAAAAAAAACACTCAAAAAGAGTGATTCAAAAATTCTTAACTACAAAGAATAGAACTTACTCTTCGGCAACTGGCTGACATAGTTTTCACAACCTTAGTCCCTATAGCTTTGCGTCGCTAGATTTCTCTAACTTTGCTAAAACATACTTAAATAATAAACTAAGTACATATGTATAATACTATATTATAGTATTATTAGCAAGATATTTTAATAAATAATCATAATTGTAAATTATTTATTTTTTATTTTAATTCTTTAATATATATTACATTACTCATTATAATATCTTTTTTAAAAAAATCCAAACAAACCTTTTAATATTTTTAAAGGTTTGTTTATACATTTATATAAGATGAACTATTCTACTTTTAACTCTTCATTGCTTTTATTAATATTTTGTTTAACTATTAATTTTAAATATTCAAGTTGATCTGCACTATTATCCTCAATATTAGCTATGCTATGCATAAGGTTTTTTATAGCACTACCTACTATTATAGTGAATATACCCATTACAACAGATACTATAAGCAAAATAATATTTATTGATAATAAGCTTATAAATGCAATTATAAAATCTATAACTGCAATTGCAATAAACCATCCCTGAACATTATCTCCTGAAATCTTAGTATTATTATATTTTCTCTTTGTTTTCTCCATTACTATTTCCCCCTTTATAATATTTTAACACAAAAATGGAATTATACCTTTAATTGTATTCTATTTCTCTCTAATTTATTAGAATCTTTATCTAACTAAGATTTTTCAACATAACAAAAGGCTTCCTTAAAAAGAAAACCCTAGTAACCTCTATTATTAAATGTTAATTAATTTAAAACTGACTTGCACTACAGCTTACACACTTATATTTATTTGTATTTTTCTTATTAAACAATATGGATGCATGAGAATAATATTCTAAACTTCCTTTTGTAAATGATATACCGACTAAATATCCATCTTTATAATTCTCATCATAACTATTATAATTTGTTATACTTATAGAACTATCATTAAAGTTTATACTATTATCATTTACAAATATTAAGTTTAAAATTATCTAAGCCTATTCTATCTATAAAAAATCCTAACTTCTCACCAGGCTCGGCATTTTCTTTATAGTATTCAAATATATTATCTATCATTTTTAATGCTTCCTTTTCAGTTAAATCTTTAGCTATAACATCTGCAAGTCTAGGATTATATCCACCTGACCCTCCTGCACATACTATAAATCCAGTTTTATCAGCTATTAGTCCAACATCTTTACTATATACACTTCCACATGCATTTCTACATCCAGCAACTCCTATTTTAGTTCTGCATGGCATTTCCATCCATGTATATTTTTTCGAAAGTTTCATTCCTGTACTAATTGTATTAAACTTTTCTCTCTTACAAAAACCTGCTGGACACATTTCTACATTTTTAACTGAATTTGTACTTTTAACAGCTGGTTCCATTTCTAGTTCATTCCATATAAAAGGAATGTCTTCTTCTCTAAGGTTAGTTATCAATATTCTCTGACCAGATGTAATTTTTAATACACCATTGTATTTTTCACAAACATTAGTTATTTTCTTCATGGTGTCAATGGTAATAAATCCACCTGGAATATGTGGAGTAATACTGTAAGTTCTTTTACCATTTCTTATTTTTTGAAGATTAGCATAATTCATATATATCCCCTTCTTCTTTTATCATTCTACTTTCAATTTGTTTTATCATATATATAGTTTCCTTTTTTATAAAAGTTTCATCATAATTCATTAACTTACTTTTAGTATTAAATTTATTCTTATACTCAGTAAAGTCATTCAAAAGATTTTTAATTTCAATAATATATTTTTGAGTTTTTTCTTTTAAATCTTCTTTTTTTAAAAGAGCAGGATATAAAAATTTATCTTCTGTATTCAAATGTATCTGTAATTTTCCTGACAATAATGATAAATCACGTGAAAATTCTGTATAATAATTCTCAAAGTCACTGTTAGAAATAAGTTTCTTTATTTTATCTAAATCCTTATAAATTTCTCTATGTTGTCTTAATAAATTATCTATTTTCATAAATTTACCTCTTAAATTTAATATTGTAAATTAATTATATATAAATTTATAATATTAATATGTAACAAATGTTACACATTAAAAAGTGATTTCTTAAGTAATATTATATAAAATAAATTAGCATCCTAAAATACTATTTTAGGATGCTATATAAATTTTTATGTCTTACCTTCCAGTTGAATTTCCAAGTATTGTGACTGTAACATTTCTTACACCCCAATTAGAACATTCAGATTCGCTATCAAAGTAAACATCAATTTTATTCCCTTTAATAGCACCACCACAATCTGCAGCTATTGCATAACCATATCCTTCTACATAAACTGCTGAATTAAATGGGATTACATCAGGATCAACTGCAATTGTACTTAACCCAAAAGGTTTTCTCACACATGAAATACCAGTAGCCGTTACTCCACCACCAGTATACGCTGTAGAAGAACATACAATATCAGTATTTGCAACTGACGTAGAAGAAGTTACAGCTTGTACTTTTTCATTTACAAAAACAAAGTTACACAATAAAGTACATAACATAGTTATTGTAAAGAATTTAAGACTTGTTTTATTTAAAATAAAACAAGAAAATGAGCTGTATTTTTTTCGCATCAATTCTTTTCTCCTTTAATTTTTATAATATAAAAATTATTATACTATATAATGTAAGCTTTGTAAACTTATTCATAAATTATTAACTTATATGTAAATATAATTAATTCGCATATTATTTTATATATTTTTCCAATAAATTCATTTTAATAAAAAAGACTTCATTATTCATATAAGATCATGAAGTCTTTTTATGGTTTTTACTCTATATTTTAATGTTCCTCTACTATATCTGAATTAGAATTTGAAGTATCTATACTTTCTTTTATTCCTAAAATAACAGGTATCCACAAATTAATACCAAACACTGCTCCAAATGCTCCATATAAATAGAGCTTCTTAAACAACGTTCCTGAAAATGATAAAAATAATTCATGAAGTTCCTTTGGATTCATGAGCTCTATTTGATTTTTTGTTATTGCCTTTAATTTTATAGATTCTATTATATTGCTTGAATTATTAATAAAAGAATCTAATGATGAATCACAAAGAATATCAATTATTTGGGATTTAGTATTGTAATTAAAAATGTTTTTCTCATTTCTAATTAATATTTCACTAAAATCATTAATTATTTTAGTAGAATTCTCTATAAATTCACTCTTATCAAATAAACTAGTATATTTAGATATTAAATACTCTTGTGCTATAGATTTATCAACAATATTAGAAATGCGTTTATTTCTTATGTATACGCTCATTAATTCAAATGTTTTCTCTTTTAGAAAATCCTCAATTTCCAATTTATTTGATATGTTGTTTAATAAGTGTTTCATATTATTTAAATCATATTCTTTAAATATATTTTTCATTTCCATATTATATATTGGCTGTATAACATAATCTTCTGATACTCTATATACATAGTCTGATACTTCTTTATTTTTAATATTCTCTGAAATTAATCCTTGAATTAAACAGAATTCTTTATCAAATTTACTTACTGAAGTTTTAATAATTTCTTCATCGATATTATTTAACATAGAGTGTACTAATGCATTAATACTACTTTCATAATATTTTGTTATGTATTCATTATTATTTAGATTTTCACAAATTCCACATATAAATTTGTTTACATTATCCTCATTAAGCGAAGAACAAATTTCATTTATCTTTACTTTATATAAATAATTATCAAAACTGTCTTTAATTATATTAGTTATTTCAAAGAAACGGTCACTTATGAAAACAGGCATATTTTTGTGAATCATAATATTTACTGCCCTATCTACTATGTCATCACCACCAGCCATAGCATAACCCATTTTTTCAAAAAAGTTTAGAGATTCTCCTATCTTTACTTTTATATTGTCCTTAATAAAATTTTCATTGTCTATTAATAGTATTTTTATTTTATAAATAGCAAACTCCGTGAGTTTAAATAAATTTTTATCAATAAAAACTTTTATCTTTCCATTTAATATTGTTTCTATTGTATTTTCATCCTTCAAAATTACTGATGTAAGTTTTGATCCAGAGTTTTCTATTGAGTTTATAATATATCTTTTGCTATTTTTACTAATAAAATAAGAAATATTATCAATAATTTTATTTGAAATTTCTTTGTTTTTTATTATATTAATTACATATTCACATATAATGCTTTCCATTTGAATACTTTCAATCTTATTACTAATATTATTTATTGATTTATTTATTCCACAATTTAAGTATTCTTCTAGTTTATCCTTCACTTCTGGCAAAATAAACTTTTCAATCTTATGAGAACTTTCAAGTATGTTTTCCAAATATTCAAAAGAAACTTGCTTTATTTTTTCTTCTATTTTTGTTTTTTCAATAATGTCATCAATCAATTCTTTTTTAATTAAATCCTCATTTATTCTTGTATTCATTAAATGTGAATTTATCTTTTCAATTGCTTTATTTTTATTATTGATGAAATAATTGAAAAATATTTTATTCAAACTCTTTTCCGTTATATTTTTTTGAGAAATTATAAAATCTGATACTATTTTAAAATCATTTTTTTCTGCAGTTTCAAAAAGTTTTATTTTAATATTTTCTTTATGTTGCTTTAAAATGGAGAAAAGGTAATTTCTATTTAAAAGATCATTATCTATAACATTTCCAATTGCATTACTCATATTATCTTTATGTGCTGGAATATATCCTAATGCAAATCTTCTTATAAAAGGTATTTTAGATAAAAATTTATTTTTAGTATATGGTTTAAATAGCATGTTAATAGCTATAACATTTGTTATTATTCCAACAAAGCCCATAAGTAAAATAGATAATATCTGTTCACTCATATTGGAATAAAATCCATTAATACTTATATTCTTAAAAACCAAACCAAATAATATACCGCAGATAAAACCTAAGACACCTCCAAACATGGATAAAGGCTTAAGCTCATTCCCCATGAATCTTTGAGCCAAATCGCAAATTTCATCTTCATCATACTGCATAAGATTATTTCTAATAGTACCTTTTACTTTTCCTTTTAACATTGAATCTAAATTTTTTACAAGGATATCTTTAACAACTTTAGTTACAGATTCATATACTTCATCTTTGCATAAATTATCATATATAACTTCATAAACATTAGAATTTCCTTTATCTAAAAGATTTACTTTAACAATGCTTATTGTGCTTTTATATATTTCATCTTTAGCTTTTTCACTATTTTTTAGTAAAGTCAAACCATTTATTAAATAATTACTCATATTATGGCATAAGATGTTCTTATTTTTCTTTAAAATCCCATTTATAAATTCATTAATTTTTTCAATATTATCAGTCAATGTTTCTTTATCAATAATAGAAGAAAGTGTAGACTTTTTAAAATCTTGAAAATTACTAGATATTAAAGTTTTTAGATTTTCCAAAAGAATATTATTAATGTTTTGTTTATTTGTTATTATAAGATCATTTATCCATTGTTTAATATTACATTCAAAAATTTCATCTAAATCCCTTTTTAGTAGAACTTTAAATGTTTTTGACATCTGCATATTTAATAAATTATATATTATACTCCTACCATGAATATTGCATTGCTCCTTTAAAAATCCAAATAAATTTTCTATTTGAGAATTTTCAATTAGATTAGTCTTCTGTAAGCTTTCTACAATTTCACTTATCTTAGTGTTTCTAAGATAATTAAGTATTGTATCACATATTTCATCAATAGAATTTTCATCAATATTATAGTTCTCTATATAATTAGTAATTTTTTCCACTATTTGATTTTTAGCAGAAACATTATCTAGGAATAATGCACGGACTTTTGATATAATCATCTTCTTAATTCCTGGATCAAGACTTCCTATAGCTTCATCAATAGAATTCTCAATTATTACATCAAACTCATCTTTATTTTTATTTATCCACTCAGAAAAATATGGCATCATTTTATGTATTGAATTGTTTATGAACTCTGTAAGTTTCTTACTTGAATCCTCTGGAAGAATATCATAGATTGTATAATCCATATCTTTAATTATGTTTAATGCAAATGTTGAAACCTCTTTAAAGTTTGACTTTCCATTATCAGAATTTAAATATGTCATAAATACATCAAATAATTTATCACATATATTATCAAGTTCTTCTTCTGTAATATAATCTGATAAAGTCTTATTGTACAGATTCTTCTGAAGTTCTATCATTATAGATTTTGTATCTATTTTATCATGTAAGTTATTTAGTATATTTAAGATTATTTCATCATTTGAAAATAAATTATTAATTGATTTTTCAATGTTTACTGTTAAATTCTTTTCTACTAAATCTAAATTCTCACAACATAAAATTTCACTAATATTTTCTTCGGAAATTTTACCATACAATTCTTTTACACAATTACTAGTAAAGTTAGTTTTTGCAACTTCTTCTTCAATTTCTTGAATAAATTTTTCACAAATATTTGTTGTAACTTTAAAAGTTATGTCATCATTAAAATCTATTTCATTTATCACTTTATCAACTAAATTAGAATTGACTTTTAATGTTTCTGTAAAACAACATAATATATTGTCAATTATACTTTCGTAATTATGTATATCTCTAAATTCCATATTATTTATTAACTTTTTAAGTTCTTCATTAAAAAATTCTTTTACAATCTCATTAAGTACTTTTTCAAAGTTTTCATTATTAAAATTAGCTAAAATTGTATCACTATTAATAATATCTCTTTGAACAAGCTCGCTTATTTCTTCAATAAATTGTTCTTTTCTATTCTTTATTACTCCGCCAAATTTTGCTGGCAATAAAACTTTATCAAAAATTTTAAATGGAGTATATTCCTTAAAAAGCATGTTTACTGCATATTTGTTTGTAACATATCCAGAAACAGCTCCGGCACCACCTTGCAATAATAACAGTATTAAATTTGATAAATTCATTACATTCACCTCAACAGTATTTTATAACATTCTTGAATAATTAACAAATAAATTTGAAGCTAAAAAATGTGCTGTGAATTTAGCCACAGCACATTTTTTAGAAATAAATATCTCAAAGAAACATGTATTATTATTTGGTTTTAGAAAATAATATTTATACAATCAATCGTATAGTACTGAGCAGAAATTATATCTTAAAATATTAGGCAATAATAAGCTAAGTTATAAGAAGTACTTATTTTACTAAAATTTTAATCGTATAATCTACTTTCTTCTACAATATAAAAATACATAATCTCTTTTTTTGCAATGTACAGTTATTAATATAACACTTAACATATTATATGTCAATATTTTACAATTGATTTCGTTAATACTTTATAATACCTGCCATGGATTGTCTTTATTTTGATCAAAGAGCAAGATGCTTTTTATTGAATTTTCAACCATATCACTTACAGCTTGATCTGTATAGAATGCTGTGTGTGGAGTAACAATTACATTGGGAAAAGACTTTAAAATAGCAAGGTGTCTGTTTTGTAGTATTTTCCCTTTTAAGTCATTGTAATACAGCCCGCTTTCATTTTCAATAACATCTAGTGCTGCGCCTGCAATTTTTCCTTTTTCTAGTCCTTCAATTAAATCTTCAGTATTAATTAGCGACCCTCTGCTCGTATTTATTATAAATACATTGTCTCTCATTTCTGAAATAGTTTTTTTATTTATAATGTGATAATTATCTTCAGTTGCTGGCATATGAAATGTTAAAATATCACTATTTTTTAAAAGATAATCTAAATTTTTGTACTCTGCATATTTTTTTACAGTATCTTTTTCATAAACATCATGAGCAATAATATTACATCCAAAGCCACTTAAATGTTTTATTACTGTCTCTCCTATTCTTCCTGTCCCCAAAACACCTACAGTGAGATTTTTAAGTTCTTTCCCCTGAACCATATTTAAAGAAAAATCTTGAACTGTACTTCTATCTAATATCAATTTCATTTTTCTAACTGACATTAGTATCATCATAATAGCATAGTCTGCAACGCTGCTAGGTGAATAAGTTGCATTTCCTATATGAATTCCTAACTTTTGTGCATTCTCTAAATCAATATGATCATATCCAATTGTTCTTGTAGAAATAAATTTCACACCATATTCTTTAAATTTTTTTAATAATTCTTCATGTATAGGAGTTGTTATTATACTTATGTACTCTATTCCTTTACTTAAATTTACTGTTTCCATATTAGGTTCTTCATCTGTAAGTACAATATCCACATTATACTTTTTGCTGAATTCCTTAAAAAATTCTGTTTCATCTTTTCTATGACTATATGCTAGAATTTTCATTATTAAGCCCCTCTTTTCTTATTGCAATAAAATTTTATATTCATACAAGTAAAGTTCTCTTTCATAATTATATTACCTATATGTTAAACTATTAACTCTATAATTGTAATTTAGAAACTAATATATGGTTTCTACCACCAATTTACAATTATCATATATATTTTATCATAATTAAATCAATTTAGTTATATATAAATGGGAAATATCACATTTTCAATATAACTTGACTAAATATGCCAGTAATTATATAGTAGATAATGTACACAATTATAAGGGGGCGTTTGTAATGAGTTTTACAAATATAAGAAAAATACCGTCTCCAGAGGAAATAATAGCTATGACTCCTCTGGAAGAGCATTTAAAAAAAATCAAAGCTGAAAGAGACGAAGAAATAAAAAATATTTTTGCTGGCAAGAGTGATAAGTTTGTTGTCATTATTGGGCCTTGCTCAGCTGATGATGAAGATTCTGTGTGTGATTATGTAAATAGATTAGCACAAGTAAATGAAAAAGTTAAAGATAAATTATTCATAGTTCCAAGAATTTATACTAATAAACCAAGAACTACAGGTGAAGGATATAAAGGAATGCTTCATCAGCCAGATCCTGAAAAATCACCAAATATGCTTGAAGGTTTATTTTCAATTAGAAAAATGTTTATAAGAGCAATTAAGGAAACACACCTAACTCCTGCTGATGAAATGTTATATCCTTGTAATCACATTTACTGTGATGATTTATTAACTTATGTTGCTGTTGGTGCAAGAAGTGTTGAAAATCAACAACATAGACTTACAGCAAGTGGTGTCGATGTTCCTGTTGGTATGAAAAATCCAACAAGTGGTGATTTAAGTGTAATGTTCAATTCAATACACGCAGCCCATTGTAAACATGACTTTATTTATAAGGATCATGAAGTTACTACAAGTGGTAACCTTTATGCACATGCAATCATGAGAGGTTCTGTAAACAAACATGGAAATAGCATCCCTAATTATCACTATGAAGATTTATTAAGAGTTGCTGAACTTTACAGTGAACATGATTTTCCTAATCCAGCTGTTATAGTTGATGCAAATCACAATAATTCAAACAAAAAATATTTTGAGCAGCCACGTATTGTTAAAGAAATTTTACATAGTAGAGACTGCAATAGTAAACTAAAGAAATTAGTTAAAGGTGTTATGATCGAAAGCTATATTGAAGAAGGATGTCAAAAAATTGATGAACATATTTATGGCAAATCAATTACTGATCCATGTCTTGGATGGGAAGAAACAGAAAAACTTCTTTATCAAATAGCTGAACAAGCATAACATGCTGTTATTATAAACTGTCTGTTTTTCAGGCAGTTTTTTTAATATATGGGATATAACTTAGTCGCCTTGACGATTTTTTTATCTATTTAAAATAAACTTTTAAGAATACCATCATTACTATTAAAAAGTATAATTAATTTGCTTCATGTTAATAATAATTACAGAATTATTTAATAATATATATTCCAATTAACAATTGACATTGTATGCCCTTTTGGGTGCTCCTTGTGTGAGCAATCCACATTTAAGGTGAAAATCTTTACGTGATTTTTAAGACTTATATGTAAAATATTTATTAGAATATATATACAATATTTTATTGACAGAGGTGAATATAATTTGGATTTAGTAAGCACAATAGTTAAACTTTTAGGCGGTTTAGGATTATTCATATATGGTATGAAACTCATGGGTGATGGTCTTGAAAATGCTGCTGGTGATAGTTTAAAAAGCATTCTTGAAAAAGTAACAAGTAATAGAGTTATTGCAGTGCTTGTTGGTACAATAGTTACTGCTATAATTCAAAGCAGCAGTGCTACAACTGTAATGGTTGTGGGTTTTGTAAATGCTGGTCTTATGAATTTATCTCAGGCACTTGGAGTAATTATGGGTGCAAATATTGGAACAACTATTACAGCGCAACTTGTTGCATTTAAACTTGATGAAATTGCACCTTTATTCGTATTTGTTGGTGCCGCTATGGTAATGTTTGCAAAGAATAGAAAACATCTTGAACTTGGAAATATTATATTAGGTTTTGGTATATTATTCACTGGTATGGGTATTATGAGCAGTGCAATGAAGCCACTTGCAAAGACTCCAATGTTTACTCAACTTCTGCTTGCTGTTGGTGACAACTGGATTATTGGTATACTAACAGGTCTTGCTTTAACAGCAGTCCTTCAAAGTTCATCAGCAACAACTGGAATATTAATAGCTCTTGCAAGTACAAATTCAATTACTGTATCACTTGCTATTCCTATACTCTTTGGTTGTAATATTGGAACATGTGTAACTGCGCTTTTAGCAAGTATTGGTACAAATAAAACTGCCCATAAAGCTGCTTTTCTTCATCTCACCTTTAATGTTCTTGGAACTATAATCTTTATACCATTTTTAAGAATCTTAGGTGACTTTGTAGTTACAACAAGCACTGATGTAAGTCGACAGATTGCAAATGCCCACACTATTTTTAATATTACAAACACAGCGCTACTTTTGCCATTTAGCAAATATATCGTAATGTTTGTCAATAAAGTAATACCTGATGATGAAAATGAAGAAAAACCTGGTGTTAAATTTATTGATGATAGAGTTCTCGAAACTCCTGTAATTGCTGCTGGGCAGGTAATAAAAGAAACTATTAGAATGGCTCATAAAGCAAAAGAAAATGTTGAACTATCCATGAAAGCATTTATTGATAGTAATGAAAAACTAATAGAGCAAGTATACAAAAATGAAGAAACTATAAATTTACTCGAAGAAGCCATAACAAGCTATCTTGTAAAACTTGCACAATGCAATTTATCTGAAAAAGAACAAACAATTGTGGCATCTACTCTACATGTTGTCATAGATATTGAGAGAATTGGTGATCATGCTGAAAACATTGCTGATTTAGCACGTGAAAAAATCAATAGAAAAGTTAAATACAGTTTAGATGCATTAAATGATTTAAACGAAATTTATGAATCTGTTGTAAAATCCCTAGATATTTCTATTGGTGCTTATACCGATAGAAACGTCAATGAAGCTAAAACAAACTTTAAAGTTGAAAATCAGATTGATACATATAAAAAGGACTATAGAGAAAAACATATAAAACGACTTTATGACGGTAAATGTAGTGCATTTGAAGGGGCATTATTTCTAGATATCATAAGTGATTTAGAACGAATTGGTGATCATTCTAACAATATTGCTCAAAGTGTTGTAGAAAATAATCAATAACAATAAAAGCATCAATAAATGAATTAAATAATCATTTATTGATGCTTTTAATTTTTATATTAATATGCTTTATCATATTACATCAAATTTTATTATATGGCTTTTCAGCTTATTTTATAAAGCTTCTTCAGCAATATATACTCCCTCTATATTGTTAAGTTGAAGAAGATATTCTCCATGATCACATTTTCTTGCAAGAGTAAGAGTCATTGTAAGTCCAACCATACCTCTTTCCATAGTATCATTTTTCTTTACTTCTATGTTTGATATCTTTGTCCCATCAGATTTTACCATATTTATAAAGTTTGTAACTCCACATATATCTTGAAGTTCTACGTATACTTCAAGTACTTTTGAATGAGTCCTTGAATATAAATCTAATCTATGCAAAAAAGTCACAACAGCAAGTAAATAAATACATGTAATAATTGCCCCTTCATAGAACCCTATTCCAATAGCTAGTCCCATACATGCACATGCCCAAAGTCCAGCTGCTGTAGTAAGTCCTTTTACCTGATTACGTCCAACTACCATAATAGTACCTGCACCTAAAAAACCAATTCCGCTTATCACCTGAGCTCCCATTCTGCTTGCATCTGTAGTTATTCCTAAAACATCCGTCATATACTGACTTGTTACCATAACCATTGTTGCCCCAATGCACACCACAATATGTGTTCTAAAACCTGCAGGTCTTTTCTTTTTTCCTCTCTCATGTCCTAATATTCCTGCACATATTGTTGCAAGAGTCAATCTCACAATAATTGAGACAGTATTTAATTCTCTTAAGTAATTCATAAGATCATTATACGTGTTAATCATAATATAGCCCTCCTAAGTCTTTTTTTAATGTTTTTATTATATAACACATAAAGGCAATGTGTTACCATTAATGACACCATTGCCTTTATGTTTTCATATTTCTTTTTTTATTTATAATTTTTAATAAGTAATCTGTCATATAGAAATAAATTTATTAATTCTTTTTTAAGCTACAAGGTATACTTATTTAGATATAACTCAGTTAAACAGTTGAAGAATCTCGTCATCATTGAGTTTATTTACAAATACATCAGCACTTAAGTCATCACTAAGTACTTTATCTATAAGTTCTCTTTTAGAGTTCTGAAGATCAATGATTTTTTCCTCTATTGTTCCACTTGCTATAAGCTTAATAACTTCAACTACATTTTTCTGCCCCAATCTATGTGCTCTGTCAGTTGCTTGATCTTCTACTGCTGGATTCCACCATGGATCAAAATGAATTACAATATCTGCGCTTGTAAGATTCAATCCAGTTCCTCCAGCCTTCAATGAAATAAGAAATATATTTTTATTTCCATCATTGAATTCATTTACCATTTTCATTCTTTCGCTGCTTGTCATGGAACCATCTAAATAACAGTAACTCATATTATTTTCTTTTAATATGGTACTTATATTTTTCAGAACTGAAGTAAATTGTGAAAATACAAGAACTTTATGATCTCCTTCTATACTTTGTTCCAAAAGTTCAATAAGTGCATCAATTTTCCCACTTGTACCATTATAATTATCCATTATTACAGATGGGTCAAGACATATCTGACGTAGCTTTGTAACATATGATAGTATCTCTATTTTACTCTTTTTAAATTCATCACTTTCAACTTTCTTTTGTATCAGATTCTTTGCATATTCTGCATAAGTTTCATATACAATTTTTTGTTCATCTGAAAGTGGAATATTCATTATTTTTTCAATTTTATCTGGTAATTCCTTTATAACATTTTTCTTAAGTCTTCGTAATATAAATGGTTTTACCATCTTATGAATCTCTTCAAGTATTTCTGGACTTTCTTCCAGTCTTCTGAAGTATCTTGTGGTAAATCTTTTTTCATCATATAAATAACCTGGCATTATAAAATCAAAGATTGACCAAAGCTCCATAAGTGAATTTTCTACTGGAGTTCCTGTAAGGGCAAATCTCACTCTGCTCTTTATTTTCTTAACACATTTTGCATTTAATGAATTATAATTTTTTATATTCTGTGCTTCATCTAGTATGCAGTAATCAAAAAACATATCATAATGTTCAAGGTCATTTCTAAGCATATTATATGTAGTTATTATAACATCATAGTCTTTATAATTTTCAATATATTTTTTTCTCTCATCTGGAGTACCATTGCATATTAGAACCTTTAATGAAGGTGCAAATTTTTTAAATTCACTTAGCCAATTATAAATCAATGAAGTGGGTGCAACTATTAATGTTTTTGAATTGGCTTTTGACAATATAAACGTAATTGTCTGAAGAGTTTTTCCAAGCCCCATTTCATCTGCAAGAATACCTCCAAATCCAAGATAATCAAGAGTTCTAAGCCAATTATAGCCCTGCTTTTGATAATCTCTTAATTTAGCTAAAATACCATAAGGCATCTGGAATGTCTTATTTTCAATATTATTCAGCTTAATCTTAAGATCTTTCATCTCATCACATGTTTTTATGTATCTGAAGTTCTTATTATCAAGATAATCTTCAACGTATGCTCCTTTACTTAAAGGAATTAAAACTGTATTATCATCAAATTCTTCATTTATAACAAGACTGTCTATAAGATTTAAAGCTTCCTTAAGAGCCTCTTCCTCTAAATCCAGATATTCACCATTTTCAAGTTTATAATACTTTACATTATCTCTAAAGCTTCGTAATATTTTTGTAACTTCATCTTCGTGTATATTGGTAAGTTTAAATTTTAATTCAAAGTAGTCAAATTTTCCTTTACGCACTTCTCCTTTGAAGTCGGATTTTTTAATAGATCTTATTCCTTTGAATCTTTCTGAATAAAATACTTCACCGTATCTTTGAAGCTTTTCTATTTCATATTTAAAAAATTTGAATATTTCATCATCATCTTTTAGAAGATAGAATTTCTCATTTACTTCATCAAAACCAAGATTTTTTAGAATATTATAAACTTCATTTTCTTTTTGGGTATCTCTATATATAATCTTATCTTTATATTCTTCGAAAAAGTTAAACTCATGTCCTTCATAAGATACTTTATACTGAAGAGATACATTTTCTCTCTCTTTGTCAAAGTAAAACCTGAAATTAACTGGACCTGAAATTATTTTCTTCCTTATACTTTGTGATAAGATCAGCTGAGAAGAAGTCTTTTGTATATTAGGTATAAGTTTTCTTAAGATTGTCTCCTCATCATTCTTATCAAAAACTACTTTCCTTGTTTTATTGAATATTTTCAAATAAGGTTCAAGTCTCTCACATTGTTCTATAGATGGAATATATAAAGATGTTCCAAACATAAATACATCGTTATTATCGCTTAATGGCTCTGGCATAATATCTAAAACTTCTAAACTTATTTCATGTGATGCTGATTTCAAAGAAAATGATACAGGAATATCACCTTCTATTACATCACATTCAAGTATTCTGTAAAAAAATCCATCACCTAAAAATATTCTATTTTTCTTGACTATAGATAAAAATTCTTTCAACATTATCGATGGTATTGTCATTAGTTTTCCATCGATAATTTTATCTTGTCTTCTTACACTTGTATTGTTTTCACTAAATCTTTTCAAATTGCATATAAATTTAATGAGCCTGCTATCTTCATAAGAAAATTTTTGTTCTTTTATATTAAAAGTAAAATCTTTACCATATTTTATAGGAACATTATTAAACATAGAAACAAGAAAGTGATTTAAGTCCTTAATAACATACATTTTCTTATTTCTAAGACCTAGTTTAAATTCAGCCTGTAATTTTGATGACCAGTGATTTTTACTTAAAATAACTTCAAATTTTAAAATATTTTCTCTTTCATCTATAAGTGTATTAAGAATTTCATTTTCCATAGTTTTATTTTTTTTATTTTCTTTTATTCTTCCATTTAAAATCTCAGATAGTTTTTCATCACAAGAGGCATTATTTACGAATTCATAAAAACTTGCAGCAAGATGTTTACAGCAATAATTTTCTTTTTTAAATTCATTTTTCTCATAGTCAGCACAGCTACAGTATGTGCCAATTATATCCATAGTTTTTATGTCAAATATAATCTTACAGCTATATTCACTAAGAAGACTCTCTGAAATAACAGTAGACTTTATAGTAATAGTATCTTTATCTAAAGTGTTTGTGACATCTTTAATAAGGTCATTTCTAAGAACATCATTAGCAGATCTCATTACTGAAGAAGTTATATTTTTATTAAATTTGTCCATTAATACTTGTTTAATCAATTTCAACACTCCGTACTATTTATTGACTTCAACTATTTTCTTTATTAAGTCTGCTGCTATATATTGAGATTTTGATATACCTTTTCTAAAATACCTTATTTGTTTATATTTTTTCCCCTGCATCTCAAAATCAAGAACATCAATTCTTTCACCTGTAAAAACTGAAGGTTCACTTTTTCCTTTTAAAAAAATTTGTAATTCCATGTTTCTGCCTCTTTCATATTAATTATTAGTTTTATATTCCTCAATTGCTTCTGCAATTTCATTTAAGTATTCCCATCTTTCGTATTTTTCATCAAGCATATTTTGAGTTTCTTCTTTTTCTTTCATAAGCTCATTTAGCTTTCCATAATTTGATGAATTTTTAGCCATTTCATTTTCAAGAGTTGAAATTTTTTCTTCTAATTTTAAAATGTCTTCATCTATAGTTTCAAATTCCTTCTGCTCTTTAAATGTAAATTTAGGCTTATTTTCTCTGCTTCTGTCTTTTGTTCCTTTTGCTTTAGGCTTTTCTTTCTCTTCTGCCACTGAAATGCTGCCTTCTGCATTTTCAATTTCCTTTGCAATAAGAAAATCACTATAATTACCATTATAACCTTTTATATAGCCATTTCCCTCATAAGAGAATATCTTATTACAGATTCTATCAAGAAAATATCTATCATGGGATACAACAACAACTACACCTATAAATTTGTCTAGAAAATCTTCAAGAATTTTTAATGTTTCAATATCAAGATCATTTGTAGGTTCATCAAGAATTAAAAAGTTTGGAGATTCCATTAATACTCTTAAAAGATGAAGTCTTCTTCTTTCTCCTCCAGATAATTTTTCAATAGGTGTATACTGCATATTCCCATCAAATAAGAATCTTTCACACATTGTAGATGCAGTAATCTTTGTTCCATCTTCTACAGGAATGTATTCGCCACCTTCTTTAACATAATCTATAACTCTCATTTTAGGATCCATGTTAGTATTATCTTGAGCAAAACATCCTATTTTAACAGTATCTCCTATTTCAATAGTTCCGCTATCTGCATTAAGTTTGCTTCTTAATATATTTACTAAAGTGGTTTTCCCTGCACCGTTGTGACCAACAATACCTATTCTGTCATTTCTTAAGAAAATATAACTAAAGTCTTTTATAATAGTTTTATCTTCAAATGATTTGTTTATATTGTATAATTCTACAACCTTTTTTCCAAGTCTTGTTCCTACAAAAGATAATTCTATGTCATCTTGTCTTTTAATTGTTTCAGTATTAACAAGTTCATCAAATCTTTGAAGTCTTGCTTTTTGTTTTGTAGTTCTTGCTTTAGCACCACGCCTTACCCATTTCAATTCATTTCTTATTAATGCATCTCTCTTTTCTTCTTGAACTGCTTCTGTTTCCAGCCTTTCCATTTTCTTTTCAAGGAATGCTGTGTAATTTCCTGGATATGAGTAAAGAGTTCCACGATCAAGTTCAATTATTCTATTTGTAGCTCTATCAAGAAAATATCTATCATGAGTTATCATTAAAAGAGCACCTTTTCTACTATTTAAAAATTCTTCAAGCCATTCAATAGAATCTGAATCCAGATGGTTTGTAGGCTCATCTAAAATAAGAAGATCACATGGTGTAATAAGTGCACATGCAAGGGCTATTCTCTTTTTCTGTCCTCCAGATAAATTTCCAACTTTTTCATTAAAGTTTTTTATTCCAAGCTTTGTAAGTATTGTTTTAGCTTCACTTTCAAGATCCCACAAGTTTAATGCATCAATTTCTTCCTGAATCTTAATAAGTCTGCTGTTTAATTTATCAAATTCATCGCTTTTAGCTTTATCTATTTTATTTAATATATCTTCATACTCTCTAAGAGTTTGCATTTCCTTAGTATTTCCTTTAAATATCTGTTCTATTACTGTTACATCATCATGAAAATCTGGATCTTGATCTAAAAATTCAATTCTTATATTTTTACCTTTTGTTATGGTTCCATCAAAGAATTCTTCTTTTCCTCCTATTATTTTTAGAAGTGTTGATTTTCCCGCACCATTTATACCTATCAAACCTATTTTATCGCTATCACTAATTCCTAGTGATACATCTTTTAAAAGAACTTTTTCACTATAGGTTTTACTTATATTTTCTAATGTAATAATATTCATTAATTTCTTACTCCTTTGTGTCTTTATCTATTCATTATTTTATCATACTTATAAGATAATCCAAAATTGAAGTTGTATTAATAAATAATTTCACATAAAAAAATCGCCAAAGCGACTATGTTATATCCCATATGCTAAAAGTTAGCTTTAATAAAATTAATTTTTTAATAAAAAATACTCCTCTTTATGATAGACATTTTTATTATTTTATGTGTCTACCATAAAGGGAGCATATCAAAACATATACAGTGCTTTCTAAAAAACAATAAATATTATTAATCAAATATTTATATAAAGTAAATTTAAATTAACCATTAATTATTATTGTACCTGAATTTGTACCATTAATAATTACTGAATTATTATAATATGTTCCATATGATGGATTATTAGTTTCATTTTCTTTCTTTTCATTTTCAATATTAGTTAATTTTACATCAAGGTTTTTAAAGAAATTGATTATTTCACTTTGAGTAAAAGTGTATATTCCTGCATTGCTACTTATTGTTGCATATATGTCCATCCCATTTGATGATGCATAACAATCAAAATATATTTTATAATTTCCACATGTACATATTACTCCGTTTGCATTATTAGGATCACTATACCAAGCACAAGATGAATTTGCCCCATCATAGTTAGGTGTTAATGCTCCTAGAACTTCAGATATAGTTCTATTTATCCCCAAATTAGAAAGTTTAAAGTTCTTAATACTACTTAAAAGATCCTTATTCTGAGAAGATGACATTGGGATAGTACCAATATATGCATCATAACTCACTTGTGTATAATTTGTTGTTTCTGGTGAATAATATAAATTTCCAATACTATCTGGGATGTTTGTTAACTGTGGAGCTCCATATGGTGCCTTATTATTTGGTATACTTGAATTTACTGCATCATGATAACTAGTTGATGGTGCAGTTGGGAATGTATATGCTGATGCTGGTGAATAATTATTATAACTCTGTGCAAATACTGGTGCTATGGAAAATAAACTTATAGCACCACCTGCAATAATAGCTTTTACAACTCTATTCATAAATTTCACTCCTTTATATTTTTATTCTGCATAATTCTAATATCGTATAAAAACTCAAAATATTTACAAAAAATCGAACCAATAATATAGTTCGATTTTTTGTAAATATTATAATTTGAATTTTTCAAAAATTATTTCTCCATCTTTATCCATATAAGCTTTAAAATTTCTGCTATCTTCTTCTAAAACCTTAGAACGTTTACCAAACATAAAAATTGTATTTGAATATGCCACTTCAGCCGTTACAATACCATCTTTAGGTACTTCTATCCTTGTTGACACTCCTGCAATACTTCCTACTGTTCCAAGCTTTACATCACCTTTTGCAGATATAACTCCCCCTCTTGCAACAGCATCTTTATTTAAAAATTCAATATTTTTTAAAGCTATAAGATTTGTAATATACTCACCTTTTCCTGTTACAAATATATTTCCTGTAGATTTAACAAGAGAATCTTGTAGATATCCAACATAAATATCACTTTGAATAATCATATCATCATTATAATAATCAATTTCTTCTTCAATAAGCTCTAATAAATATTCCAAATCTCTCATTGTTTTAAGATTGGAAATATTCAATCCCATGACCTTGCATCGTAAAAAATCAATCAATTGATTATCAACTTCATCATGAAGCTTTATACACCTACTTATTATATTTAATGATAATTTAGGAATATCTTTATGTCTACTCTCTATTAATATCCTTGCTATATCACAAATTCTTTTCTTACTATTTGAAGAATCATTTATTTTTTTTACACCCTCAATAAGTTTCTCTACTTCTCTTTTATAAACATTTAGTATATCCAAATATTCCTTTTTTTCAATATCAACCTGTCCTGTATATATTTTTGAATTAATTACATTACCGTTAATATTTATTTCTCCTCCAGCTACTACAGAGGCATTATCCACATCATTTTTTATTATCAACGAATTTCCAGCCTTTACAGCCATTCCAAGACCAACACTTCCATCTATTTGAACATCACCTAAGAAATTAATATTTCCTGATTTCATATCAACATTCTTTACGCTATAAACATTATTTACACTTAAAATACCATTTTTAGATGAAGGTCTACCATCTCTAGTTGCGATAACTTTATTATTTTCAATTTTACATCCATCGCCAGCTTTTACTGGTTTACTCTTTTCACCTTTTTTCTTAATTATTTCACCCTTTATATTTTTCCCATTTTGTCCTAGCCTTTCAGGGATAATTTCAGCTAAAACTTCATTACATTCTACACTACTTATTGAATATACATTTTTGTAATCAATTTTTTCCATTGATTCACTCTTGAAATGTGTCTTATCTCCAATATCAAATAATATTTTCACTTCTAGAGGCTTATCATCTATTGGGTTATTTCCTCTTGCAACTAATAATTTTTTTACACTTTCTTCTAAACTTGCTCTTAATATATTTTCCTTTATTAGTCCATATTTAACTCCATTTCTACCCAATTCATTCATTATTTCTGTAACAGTATACTTAGGTAAAAAACCATTCTTTTCTCTTGTGGCCTTTAGTTTTAAGTCACTTTTGAAGTTCATATCTTTAAGTTTAAAAATATATTCTGGAGTGTAGCTTATATCAACATATGCTTCCATTGAATCCTTAGATATGCTTATATTTATATTACGTTTTCCCTCTATTGTTTCACTTACAGTACGTATTTTATCTGCTTCAGTTACATTATACTTAGTATCTTCACGACACAATTCTTCATTTATATAGAGTTTTATTCCTTCGCATGTCATAATAGTAAATGGTGTACTTTCTTCATCAAAATTACTATTAATTATAATTTTTTCATTTTCTACTCCAATTCCATACAAGCTCACATTATTTTGTTCATCATCTATGTAAATATCATCAATATTTTCTGTTGTCTCAGATGAACTATCATAATTATTATCTGCGGCATTATCATAATTTTCTTTTTCATTTATTACTTTGATTATATTGCTAAAATGCTTGTCCAATGTTTTTGCTAACATTCCGCTTAATTTACCGCTCATCTTTTTCAACTCCTTTATCATTATGTTATTTATATTGTAACATAAACGTTTTCAAAAAGATATTCTTATTTTGACTAATTCCATATATTATAATTTTAGCCAATATTATAATATATGAATTAGTCAAAAGTAACATTTTCATTGCTTATATCATACAAAATTTTGACACCTTTATAATTTAGCATAAATCCAATCAATCCAAAAACTGCTCCATAAAAAATTTCATCATTAGCTGTTGTTGTAAGCATCAAATCTCTTCTATTTATATCCTTAGGTAGTCTTTGAAGTTTTATATAATCAAGATTTGTTAATATAATTTGGCCATACAATTCAAATTCTGCTGCAATAAGTGCAGTCTTGTCTGCATTAAGACCTTCATTAATCCATTTCTTTTCCTCTCGTTCAAGCTTTTCTTCCTCATTTTCATAATTACTAGCAGCTTTATCTGAGTTTCTTTTAGCCATTCTCTGCCTAATTATTTCCATAGCTTGATTGGAAGCTTTATATTCTAAAAGGTATCCTAGGGCAAGTATAATCTGTGCCTGACTTTGGGCCTCTAATATTTCCATATCCTGCATATCTTTTATTGTTTCATTATAATATTCTGTATTTTCATCATTAACTTTATTTTTATCGCTTTCTATAATATCACCCCTCATACTTAATATAATATACACTATAAATATTTTTGTGATTTCTAGAAAATCACAAAGTGGCTTAGTCGCTTTTTCCGTTAATAATTTAAAGAAAAAAGACTCTCCCATTAAATGAGAAAGTCTTATATATTGTAAATATTAAGCTCTGTCTATAGAACCGAATAATTCCATTTTTTCTTTTACGATAGTCTTTATAGCTTCAAATCCTGGATTTAATAATTTTCTTGGATCGAATCCTTTACCTTCTAAGTCTTTTCCTGCTTCAATATATTTTCTTGTAGCTTCTTGGAAGTATAATTGACATTCAGTGTTAACATTGATCTTAGAAACTCCTAATGATATAGCTTTCTTGATCATGTCTTCTGGAATTCCAGTACCACCGTGTAATACTAATGGCATAACTCCACAAGCTTTGTTGATTTCTTCTAAAGCATCAAAAGCAAGTCCTTGCCAGTTTTCTGGGTATTTACCGTGGATATTTCCGATACCAGCAGCTAACATTGTAACTCCTAAATCAGCGATTTGTTTACATTCTTGAGGATCAGCAACTTCTCCTCTTCCAACTACACCGTCTTCTTCTCCACCGATTGAACCAACTTCAGCTTCTAAAGATAATCCTTTTTCAGCAGTCTTAGCAACTAATTCCTTAGTTTTTTCTATGTTTTCAGCTATTGGATAGTGAGATCCATCGAACATTACTGAAGAGAATCCAGCTTCCATTGCTTTGTAGCATCCTTCGTAGCTACCGTGATCTAAGTGTAAAGCAACTGGAACAGTGATGTTTAATTCTTCTAACATTCCGTTAACCATTCCAACTATTGTCTTATAACCACACATGTATTTTCCAGCACCTTCAGATACACCTAAGATAACTGGTGAATTATTTTCTTGAGCTGTTAATAAAACTGCTTTAGTCCATTCTAAGTTGTTGATGTTGAATTGACCAACAGCATATTTTCCTTCTCTAGCTTTGTTTAGCATTTCTTTTGCTGATACTAACATTGTACGACCTCCGTATACTTATATATTATTATATAAACTATAATCTATAAGAAAAATTTAATGGTTATAAGTTTACATAACCAATTTTTCTTTCAATGCCTATTATACTCTAAAATTTCTTATATGAAAACAAAAAAATGAAATTTTTATCTCTATATCGGAAATTTTGTTAATTTATTAACTATTAAAAAACACTATTAACCTTTTGTTACAATTTATGAATATTATTTTATTGTAATTTTTAAATTACAATAAAATAATAAACTGAATTAATTATAATATACTCATATGATTATATTATTAAACATTATTATCTTTATTATTCCTTTCTAAATATTCCAACATTGCATCCATATCTTTATCTCCTCTTCCTGATAAGTTAACAATTATAATCTTGTCAGCATCAAGTTTTGGTGCAAGCTTTTTAGCCTGAGCAAGTGCATGAGATGACTCTATTGCAGGTACTATACCTTCTAGTTTTGTTAAATACAAGAAAGCATCTACAGCTTCATCATCAGTTATAGCCTTATACTCAGCCCTTTTTGTATCAGCAAGAAAGGCATGTTCAGGACCTACACCTGGATAATCAAGACCTGCTGATATTGAATAAGCCTCAGCAATATTTCCATTCTTATCATGAAGCACATATGTGTTCATTCCATGTATAATCCCCCTTTCACCTTTACTTATTGTTGCTGCTGTAAGCTCTGTATCGACACCTTTTCCTGCTGCTTCAACTCCTACAAGTTGTACTTCTTTATCATCTATAAAAGGATAGAAAATACCTATTGCATTACTTCCTCCTCCAACAGGTGCTAATATATAATCCGGAAGACGACCTTCAAGTTCCATTATCTGTTTTTTAGCTTCATCTCCAATTACCCTTTGAAAATCCCTTACTATTGTAGGATATGGATGTGGTCCAACAGCTGAACCTAAAAGATAAAATGTTTCACTACAATTATCAGCCCAGTAATTGAGTGCTTCATTAACTGCATCATTAAGAGTTCTTGTACCACTCATTGCAGGAACAACTTCTGCACCCAGTAATTCCATCTTTTTAACATTAAGTGCCTGTCTTTTCATATCTTCCTCGCCCATAAATATTTTACATTCCATTCCAAATTTAGCTGCAACAGTTGCAGTTGCAACTCCATGTTGCCCTGCGCCAGTTTCTGCTATAACCTTTTTCTTACCCATTCTTTTAGCAAGAATAACTTGACCAATAGCATTATTTATTTTATGAGCACCGGTATGGTTTAAATCTTCCCTCTTTAAGTAAATCTTAGCACCGCCTAAATCCTTTGTAATATTTTCTGCATAGTATAGTGGGCTTGGTCTTCCTGTATAATAACGTAAATAATACTTATATTCATCCCAGAAAGTTTTATCATTTTTAGCTTTTTCATATTCTGCTTCCAATTCATTTAATGCCTTTAATATATTTTCTGGAACGTACTGTCCACCATAATCATTAAATCTACAACTCATATTTATCCATTCTCCATTCTTTATTTTTTAATTGTTTAATATCTATATTTATAAAACTCTTTGTAATTTCTTTATATAACTTAGCTAATACTTCTTAATAAATACCATAACTTTTCTAGTTCTTTTATAATAATTTCATTCTTTTTAGTAACTTTTACGTCATTCTCATCTTTTTAACGTTAGAGTTTTTTTATATACTAAAAACTTATTTTATCTGATTTTATTAATAAGATCTTTCATTTTATCAAATGACTTCATTGTCACTCCATCTTTATTAATATCTTCAACACCAGATGAAACATCTACTCCCCATGGATTGGCTTCTTTGATTTTTAACAAAACATTTTCTGGTGTTATTCCTCCTGCAAGAATAAATTTAAAATCATTATTTAAATCACATTCTTTTTTTATAATTTCCTTAAATGGTGCAAGTGAATATGTTTCACCACTCCCGGGATTACAACCATCTATAAGAATGTTATCCATAACACAATTATTTTTCATTCTCATATAATATGAAACATATTCATTCAAAAATATTTTGTTATTTATTGAAAGTGCTTTCCAGATTTCAAATTTATGATTCTCATTTTTTTTAAGTAAGTTTATAAAATCAAAATTTTCGCTTCCATGAAGCTGAACTACATCCAGGTTCACTTTTTTTAAAACATTATTTATTTCAATAAGAGAATTGTCTTTGAATACACCAACACATTTAATTTCTGGATTTAACTTCTTTCTTAAAAATTTCGCATCGAATGCACTTATTTGTCTTTTGCTTTTTGTAAAGACAAAACCTATATAATCTGGTTTTAAAATATTTAAGTATTCTATTTCCTTTTCACATGTTATTCCACAAATTTTAATTTTAATAAAATCACCTCCTCTTTAAGAAAAATATCACCATTAAATATTAATTATTTTTTTTACTTCATTTTTAAATTCAGAATTATCTATATTTCTCATGAAAAACTCACCAATAAGTACACCATTTACACCATAGTCCTTTATTGTCTTTAAATCTTCAATACTCATTATTCCACTTTCAGAAACTAGTATTTTGTCATGTGGAATATACTTTTTAAGTTCCTTTGTAACATCAAGGGAAACATTAAAGGTTTTTAAATCTCTATTATTAATTCCTATAACATCACAATCATATTTGAGTGCAAGGTCAAGTTCTTCTTTATTATGTACTTCAACCAAGGGCTGAAGATTAAATTTCTTTGCTTCATTATAAAAGTCTCCAAGTTGATCCTTTAAAACAGATGCAATAAGCAGTATTCCATCTGCACCTAACACTTTAGCTTCATATATCTGATAAAAATCTATGATAAAATCCTTTCTAAGTATTGGAGTAATTGAAGATTTTTTAATTCTTTTTAAATATTCATCACTGCCTTTAAAATAATCTTCTTCAGTAAGTACAGAGAAAGCACGTACTCCCAAGTTGTTATAACAAAGTAAAATTTCCATTATATCAAAATCTTCTGAGATTATTCCCTTTGAAGGCGAGGCCTTTTTAAATTCACCAATTACAGAAAGACCATCTTTTAAAAGTGCTTCCTTAAATAAATTCTTGTAATTTCCTTTTGCTCTTTCATTTTCAGCTTTTAATAAATTCAAGGCGTGAATTTTTAATTCAGCTATTGGTATTTCACTTTTTCTTTTATCCACTCTCATTTTCTTTTTTTTAATAATTTCATCTAAAATCATATATGCCCCCAGTTTTAATCTATTTTTTCATAAAAACCTAACAGAATTTCAATTGAAGATAATCAGTTATATTCAAATTTCTAATGAGTTTTCTAACAAGCAGTCAATTCTTCATATTTTTCATATGCTTTCCCACTGTCAATAAGTTCCTTAGCTTTATTTATACCTTCATTTAGTGATTCAACTAGTTCTGCTGCATAAAGTGCTGCACCACTGTTTAACACAACTATATCTCTTTTAGGTCCCTGCATTCCCTTTAAAATATCTATAATAATCTTTGCATTTTCCTTTGGTGTACCACCCTTAATTTCATCTGCATTAGCAAGCTTTATCCCCAAATCTTCTGGATTTAACTTATATATTTTAAGTTCTCCATCTTTAAGTTCACAAACGCTTGTTGTTGTAGTTGTTGTTATCTCATCAAGTCCATCATCTCCATGTACAATAAGAGCTCTATTTAATCCAAGATTTTTTAAAACAAGACCTGCACTTTCAAGAAGATTTCCATCATATATTCCCATAAGTTGCCCTGTTAAAGGTGCAGGATTAGAAAGTGGTCCTATCATATTAAACAAAGTTCTTGTACCAAGTTCTTTTCTTTCATTTGCAACATTTCTCATTGCCCCATTATATTGTGGTGCAAACAAAAAGGCCATTCCTTTTTCCTCAATTACTTTCGCACTTTCATCTTTACTATAATCTGTTTTTATATTTAATTCTGTAAGCACATCTGCACTTCCACTCTTGCTTGAAACTGCTCTGTTACCATGTTTTGCAACCTTTGCCCCACCACTTGCTGCAACTATTGCTACTGCTGTTGAAATATTAAATGTCTTTCCTCCATCTCCACCAGTTCCACATGTATCAATAAGATGCTTTGGATTTTTAATTTCTACAGGAATAAAGTTATCTCTTAATGCTTTTACTGCACCAAGAATCTGCTCTGGGGTTTCTCCATTTATCCTAAGCCCCATTAAGAAGCCTCCAATCTGACATGAAGTTGCTTCACCTTTCATTATTTGATTTATAACATCTCTCACATCATTTTCACTTAACACTTCTCTTGCTCCCAATTTTTTGATTGCTTCCTCAATAATCATTTTTAATCCCCCTCCTTATTTAGTTAACAGTTAACAGTTAACTAGTAACAGTTAATAAGCTTTTAAGCTACAACTTTAGATGCTCATTGGCAATTAACATGTAACAATTAGTTTTATTGCCCCTGAAAATTTATATCTTTTTAAACTTAAACTTTAATTTCTTTGTTACTTCTGTTCTTCGTTACAGATATTAATAACAAAATTGCTTATGATATGCTTTCCTTTAGGTGTATAAATTGATTCTGGATGAAATTGAAGTCCATAAATATCATGTTCTTTATGTTTCACTGCCATTATAATATTGTCATCTATTGTAGATCCTATAACATCAAGACATTCTGGAAGTGACATATTATCTACTATTAAAGAATGATATCTCATAACATCCATCTTCCTTGGAATTCCTTCAAATATTAATTTGCCCTTTACAGATATTTTGGAAGTCTTTCCATGGTATATTTCGTCTGCACGTATTATCTTTCCACCATAAGCTTGTGCAATACTCTGATGTCCAAGGCATATTCCAAGTATAGGATATCTAGCTCCAAGCTTCTGCACTACATCTATTGAAATTCCAGCATCATCTGGAGTACCTGGACCTGGTGAAATCACTATTCCTTTTGGATTTAATTCTATTATTTCATCAATGGTTATTTCATCATTTCTCACAACCTTAACTTCTGCAAATTCCCCAATATACTGATAAAGGTTATATGTGAATGAATCATAGTTATCAATTAAAAGTATCATCTTAAAGCCTCCTTTAATGCCATTAATTTATTCTGAACCTCTTCAAATTCCTTTTCTGGGACAGAATCAAAAACAACACCTGCACCTGCTTGAAGATATGCAGTATTGCCTTTCATTACTATTGTTCTTATTGCTATTGCCATATCTGTATCTCCTCCATAGGAGAAATACCCAACTGACCCTCCATAAATATCACGTCTATATTCTTCTAACTCTTCAATTATTTCCATTGCTCTTATTTTAGGAGCTCCTGATAAAGTTCCTGCTGGAAGGCATGTACTTAATGCTTCAAAACCGTCTATATTTTGTAATGTCTTTCCTGTAACTGTACTTGTAATATGCATTACGTGAGAAAACTTTTCAATTTTCATAAAGTCTTTTACTTCAACAGTTCCAATTTCACTTATTCGCCCTATATCATTTCTTGCAAGATCAACAAGCATAACATGTTCTGCAAGTTCTTTTTTATCCTGAAGAAGTTCTTTTTCAAGAGCTGAATCTTCCTCCTGAGTTTCGCCTCTTTTTCTTGTACCTGCAATAGGCTTTGTAGATGCTCTCCCATTTTTAACACTTACAACACTTTCTGGTGATGCTCCTATAACTTGATAATCATCATAATCAATTAAATACATGTATGGGGATGGATTAACTTCTCTAAGTCTTCTATAAATTTCAACGAAGGATTTTTGTGTTATACATTTCATCCTTAGAGATGGAACAAACTGAAAAATATCACCTGCAAGAATATGTTCTTTTCCTATACGTACATTTTCTTCATATTTTTCTTTTGAGGTGCACAATTCAAAATGGACATCTTTCTTTTCTTCAAATTCTTCTATATTAGTAGGTCTGCTTAACAGTGAAAATATATATTCTCTTTGATTTTCAACTATGCTTTCATATTCCCTAGGGTCATCATTTAATATGTTATCAATGACAAATACCTTGTGAGTAAAGTGGTCATAGCATATATATCTGCTGTATAAATTAAATCTTATTAAAGGTAAGTCAAGTATATCTGGATTATTAAATTTAAGTCTTTTTTCATACAAACAAATTGTTTCATATCCCATATATCCTATAGCTCCGCCTTTAAAAGAAAAATCATTTGTACTTTCGTCAAAATCTAATCTTATTGATTTTTTTAGTTCATCAATATCATCTATACTTTCTCCCAAAATTTCCTTATATGGATTTTCACCTAAGTATGAGTATCGTCCAAAATAATTTTCTGTACTTCCACTTTCAAAAATGAATTTTCTTCTTCCCTTAAATCCATTAAAAATTCTTATGGGTGTAACTTCATCACCTCTATATTCTGTTATTAATGAAAAAACCTTATTTTCTTTTCTTTTTTCATTAAACTGATCTTTAGAAATATTTATCATCTAACTACCTCCTTTAATTCTTCTACTCTTTAAAATTCATAAAATATATAGTAAAATCCATATTTTTATACACAAAAAAAGTCACTTCATCTCATATTGGGACGAAGTGACTCGTGGTGCCACCCAAATTTTATGTAAAAATAGCTTAGGAAATTTAAATATATTATTCTCAAATACTAAAATAAAACAACGTACGTATGTTAAAAAATTATATTATTTATAGTACTTTGAAAAAAACAAAAGCACTTCATCCTTAATACAGGACGAAATGCTATAATTTCGCTATGCCACCTATGTACATACTTCAATACAGATACTCAAATTTAATACTGAATCCACAATAATAAATAATTTATATCCTGTCAATATAACGGTAGACTTCCGTATATTCCTACTTTAAAATAATTTCAGAATATCACCTCAAAGACCCATTCAGCAATATCTACAGTATCTGTTTCTCACCAAAATAACAGATTCTCTTTACACTAAGCTTTATTGCTTACTTTTCTTATCAACGGCTTTTTAAAGCATATTTACTATATTTGTAATATATCATACAAGCTAAAATATTTCAATACTTTTTTGTTAAAATTTGAGATTTTATTTTAAGTTCAATAATATTTACAGTGAATGTAAAAATACTGTAATGAATTTATTTAATTTGTATCTGCTATATTTATTACAATATATATGTTGCACTATGGAATTTGCAATTACTACTATGTCAATTAATATATATAGTATTAAATATAATACATATCGTCTTTTTCTTTATTCTTATACCCCTCTGAAAGATCTTCTAATGTCATTGAACAGAAAAAGTTTCTGATTTGTTCATTGGCTTTACTCCATAAATTATCAATAAGATAATTTTCCATGTCATTATCTTCTGCTTCTACATCAATTAGCAAAAGATCTCCTTCAAGTACACTTAATATTTGTGCAATGGTGAAATTCTTTGGTTCATCAGTTAAAAAATAACCTCCCTGAGCACCTTTTTTGGCTTTAATAATACCACCTTTTCTAAGTGATGAAAAAATTTGTTCTAAATATCTTTCTGAAATATTCTGTCTTTCTGAAATACTTTTTACTGTAGCCATTTCATTACGTGAATACACGCATATATCAATAAGTGCCCTTAATCCATATCTTCCCTTTGTTGAAATTTTCATTTAATCACCCTTATAAACTCTTTTCTATTTAATCTCTTCTTTTTATTATTATACTATATAATCACCATTCTACAATAACAAAATTGATAACTATTCTTATTTAGATTAAAGTTCAACAGATCTTCTTGGAATTTTAAATCCTATAGTATCCTCTATTTCTTCCAAAGCCCTTTTATTTTTAGGATCTACAAACATACATGTAATTCCTTTTTCACCAGCTCTTCCAGTTCTTCCTATTCTATGTACATAACTTTCAGGTGTTTCAGGAATGTCATAATTATAAATATGAGTTACACCTGTAATATCAAGTCCTCTTGCAGCAACATCAGTAGCAATAAGATATTGTAATTTTGCTTCTCTAAATGACTTCATGATTCTTTCTCTCTTATTTTGAGCTATATCACTATGTATTTTTGCGCAGTTATACTTTCTTGTTGCCATTACTGTTTCAAGATCATCAGCTCTTCTTTTTGTTCTACAGAATATAATAGCCATAAACGGATTATCTTCATCAAGAACCTTGCATAAAGCATCTCTTTTCTGTCTGTCAGTTGTTTCAACTACAAACTGCTTTATTGAATGCATGTCAACTTCTTCTTTTTTTACAGAAATAATTGCAGGATCATTCATGTACCTATATGCAAGTTTTTTTACTGCTGAATCCATGGTTGCTGAAAAACAAAGCATCTGCTTTTTCTTTGACATCTGTTCCATTATCTTTTCAACTTCATTTTTAAATCCCATGAAAAGCATTTGATCCGCTTCATCTAAAACAAAAATCTTTACAGTCTTTAAATCTATTGTCTTCCTTTCTATATGATCTAGTAATCTTCCTGGCGTTGCAACTATTAACTGCACATTTTTATTAAGCTTTTTAAGTTGTGAATTTATATCTTTTCCCCCATAGCATGCAAGTACATTTATTTTTTTGTCTTCATTTAATTTATCCGCTTCATTTGTTATCTGAAGTGCAAGCTCTCTTGTTGGTGTAAGTATAAGTGCTTGAACATCCTTTGATTTTGGATTTATCTGTTCAAATATAGGTAGTAAAAATGCAAGTGTTTTTCCAGTTCCTGTCCCTGCTTCTGCAATTATATCTTTACCATTTTTTATTATTTCAATGCTTTCCTCTTGAATTGGAGTTGGTGCACTAATTCCATTTTTCTTTAATATATCAACTAATTCTTTAAATATTCCAAGTTTTTTGAAATCCATTATATCAAACCTTCCTCGTTTATCATATTCTCATTTATCATATTGTTGTCTTCTATAGTATAAGTTAATATTAGTAATTGTCAAATTAAAATCCCGTAGTTATTATTAAAGTTCTCATTTATATTGTTATAATAAATTTAATTTATCACAAGGAACATCCAATTTAAATTGTTAATTGTAATTTATATACCCAATATAGGTTGAATGTTATCTCTCTGAACAATTGCAACTGAAGCCTTTAATGCATAGCATAAAGCTAAAATTCCAAGTATACTAGAAATATTAATATCTCTACTCGGTTGCAATGAATATTTATATGTGCCTTCTGCTTTTTGTTTTACACGTATATTATAAGTTTCAAATGCAATATAAGTAGAAATTAACCTACTTGTAAAAAATCCATAGACAGCCTGAAGAGCTAATGCATCTGGGTTATTCTGGAGATTTGTTGTATTATTTATTCCACTATTATTTTCATTATTATTATTATTTTCCTTATCATTACTGGCTGAAATTTTTTCTAATAAAAGTTGTATACCTTGAGATGTTGAATTAATAAATATGCTGTCTGAAGTTAAAGTTATAAAATTAGCAAATTGTTGAAGGTACAATAATTGTAATAAATACTTATCATCTTCATTCATGTTTCCAAAATCAATATTATTATATTGATCATTATTCTGTGATTTTTCTTTATTTTCATACTGATCTTTTTCATTATTTAAATTCTCTTGTGATTCACTATTGTCATATTTACTATATAAATCTTCTTCACATGTGTTTTTTTTTCTTTTTTTATTAGTACTCTTCTTTTTTGACATCTTGATGCTCCTAAAATTGTTCCCTAGTCTATAATATTTGTAAATAACTTACTTTGTTACATAAAAGAAAACTATAAAAATAGCAAATAATTTTTAATTTAAGTTTTTAAAAATTATTTGCTATTATTAAAATACTATTATAAATAATAAGTCTATTTTCACCTAATAAATAGTGATAAGAGCACTTTTCATTTATTATTTTAAAACCTTCATCACTGGAATAATCATAGCCATAAGGTATATCAAGTAGGGTTGAGAAATATTCTTTATAATTACCATTACAGATATCATATTGATAATTAATAAAATATCTCAAATAGTGCATACAGTATTTAATTTCCCAAATAATTAAAAGCTTATTTCCAGTGATTGTTTTTAATATCTTACTATTTATAGTCTTTGGATAACAATTAATTTCACATATTTTTATCTTTTCACATGGTCTTAAGCATATTGTAATATTACTAGATACTGATGTTTGTTTGAATATATTATACATAATGTATGTTTCAACCTTGTTAGTTGATAAACACATTTCAATTGGTTTTTCTTCAACATTATATATATAATCATAGCAAATAAATCCTTTATTATTAATACTATCAATATATTCATCCTCATATATTGCAACTTTAAAAGTAACATCTGCTTTTTCATGACACTTTAAATTACCAATATGCAGTTTTTCTGTAGTTGCTCCATACTGAGTTATACCATTTATCTTAACAGAATCCTTTATAAACAAAGTTTCTTTAGGTATTTTATCTTTTAAACATATATTTTCAACAGTTTTATTGCTTATATTTGTAATATTTATTGTATAAGTAAGTACATCAGAAATAGATGCAATTACTTTATCTACTTCTTTCCTCACACTCAAATTTTTATCAAGAATAGGTGTTACAACACGGTTACTTAGTATTGTATCATATATAACTGGACCCTCTTCTGAAACCTTGTACCTGTAATTCACTCTTCCTTGATTAATTACTATCAAATTTATCATCCTTACTACAATTGCTTTTTTCTATTTTTATAAATTCCCATCTTTACAAAGTACTTTTTTATTATTACAAATATATTCAATAAAAAGTGTAATGCTTATAAAAACATAGTTACACTCTATATTTGTTATTGTAACATCTTCTATGCAGTAATCTATATCATAATAATCTTCTTTATTTGTATCACCTGGAACGACAATAAAAGTGCTTAATGGAATATCTTTTTTTATATAAAAGCTCTTACTTCCATAATTAATATAAAATGAAGTGTGTAAATACCCACATAATACTAATTTTTTACCACTTAATCTTTGTCCTTCATAAGAAACACCTTCAATAGTGTCTATTAAATTTACGCATGGTAAATGTAAAACTGCATTTTTAAAATCTATATACTTATTGTCTATATATTCACAAAAACTAAATTTATCATTTACATTAATTTGCTTAAAATATCTTTTTTTATATGTGTTATCTATAAAATTTTCATTTATTGTTTTTGCAATATCACTCAATTTTTATTCCTTTTTTATTAATTTCACTAACTAGTATATGATTTTCATGATAAATTGAGCTAAAATGTAATAATTTCATTTAAAGAATAATAATTTAAACATACATAAATTACTTCCTTTAATCTTATATTTTAATAAAATACAAAATATATATGTTGCAATAATTATTCTGCATATAATTTTAAAAATCCTGTAAGGATTTTCACCTTAATTGTCAATTCTCAATTGTCAACTGTCAATTACAATATATATACACTACTTAGAAATGAACAATTATTAAAAAATGCGTAACCCCTAATCTGGACTTACGCATTAAAATATTTATATTAAATTAGTAATTATTTTTACTATTAGCACATATCTACAATTTGAACTTTATATACAACTGTTATAATCTGTCCTGGTGTCATTGTTCCTAAATCAAATCCAGCTGATGGATTATAGTCTGGATAAGGTGTTCCATTTATAGTTGTTGATCCTATAACAAACATTGTATTATGAGGTGTAGGATCCTGAAATACAACATTTGTAGCATTAATATTTCCTACATTCTGAATAGTAACTGTATAAGTTATCTGTTCTCCTCTTGTTGCATATTGTTTATTAGCAGCTTTTGTTACATTAAGACTTCCATATGCTATATTTGTTGTTACTGTATTTGAATAGCTTGTATCAGTGTAATATGGCTGTTTTGGATCTACTGGATATTCAAAAGCAATAACTGCTTGGTTAATGACTGTATTTGTTGCTGGAACTGAAACTACAGTTACTACGAATTTTACAGTTACTACATTACCTATTCCTATATCTCCCAAACTAAATCCAGTTGTTGGATTACTTAATGGTTGGCTTACTCCATTAACTTTTACGCTTCCAGTCTTAAATGTTACTCCATTTGATGGTGTATCCTGGAATACCACACTATAATCAATTACATTACCTACATTAGTCAATGTGATTGTATAAGTGATTTCATCACCTATAGTGGCTATGGTTTTATCGACAGCTTTAAGTGCAGTTATCTTACCTAAAACCACATTTGTTGTTACTGAATTACTTGGTACATCCTTAGTTGTTACTGAACCACTTGGATCAATTCTATAACTAAAGTTAATATTAGAAGTATTCTCTACATATGCTGGAGTTGGAAGTGATGTTACTGTAGCTTGGAATTGAATAAGCGAAGTATTTCCTGATATGATATTATTTGGCATATTAAATCCTGCTATAGGATCATAAGTTGGATAACTTACTCCATCAATGACCAAAGTACCAGCTTTAAATGATGCACCATTTGATAAAACATCGCTAAAGAACAACTGAGATATTGTTGTATTTCCTGTATTTTTAATTAAAAGACTATAGTTTAGAACATTCTGTATTGTTGCATATACTTTATCAACGACCTTAGACACTGTCATGCTTGGTTGAATTATTATAGTATTTACAGTATTTGATTGATAAGATTTAGTATAATACTGACCATTTGGATCAATCTTATAACTTAATGTTCCAACAGCATAGTTTATTACCGAAGCATGTGTTGGTAATGGAATAACAGTTACAGTAAAGACCACAGTTACAGTATCTAATGGATTAATGTTTCCTAAATTAAATCCTACAGTAGGATCATAATCTAAATGAGTTGTTCCATTAACCTTTACAGAACCTAAATTGAAAGTTATATCGCTCTGAAGACTATCTGTAAATATTACATTGTCAGCTCTTACAGTACCATTATTAGTAACAACAACTGTATAAGTCAAAATATCTCCTATTGTAGCATAATTTTTATCTACAGTTTTTGTTAATGCTATTGAGCCTAGATTTATTTGTGTTGTAACCGTATTTGAATTAATCTGAACTGGAATATCTGAACCATTAGGATCAATACGATATGAGAATGTTAAATTAGCTGTATTAGTTACTAATGACGGATTTGGTACAGATGTTACAATAGCTTCAAAAGTAACAACAACAGTATCTCCTGATATTATATTACCTAATGTGAAACTGTTATAAGGATTATATCCTGTATAAGAAGTTCCATTTATTGTTACTGAACCTTGTATAAATGTCAAACCTGATGGAATAACATCTCTAAAGTTAACGTTCTTAGCTAGTGTGTTTCCTGTATTTGCAACACTTACTGTATAAGTCACTAAATCATCAATTGTTGCATAAGCTTTATTTACTGATTTAGTAGGAGTAAGACTTCCTAAATTAATTTTAGTTGATACAGTATTTGTTCTTCCTTCTACAACCACAGGTTGATTTAATGGATCTATATAATATTTATAATCTATAGTTGCAAAGTTATAAATATAATAATCTGATGGCAATGTCTGAACTGTTACAGAAAAAGTAACTACAGAGCTTCCATATCCAGCTATATAATTTAAATTAAATCCTGTATTTGGATTATAATTTGAATAAGATGTTCCATCAATCTTTACAGATCCTGCAACAAAATCTAAACTTATTTTTATACATAATTTTAATAAACCATGAATAAATTAATTCTTTTACTATTATAATAAAAATGAATGAACTATTTATATTATTTTATAAGCAACATATTTTATTGAGGGGGGATATCTTCAATAATGGACATTAAAATTGCTTCAAATACACCAACACTAGTAAAAAAAATACTTGGTAGCAATACTTTCAATTCATCAGAAAATGGAAGTGTAGATACACAGACTTTCACACTATGTTCCAATACTTCTTATATGGATAATTCAGCTATAACAATAACAAATATAGAAACATATTACTCTGATTTAGGATTATTAAATGTTCTATCAGATACAACATCAACTGAAAGAGTGACCACATTAAATCTATCAAAAGATATTTCTGAAGAATCAATTCCTTCAGTTATAAATACCATTCCAAATATTAATAAATTATATGAAGAAACTTTACAAATGATCAATAATAGCGCTGATTCTAAGGATTATATATCAAAAGAAACTTATCTTCTTTTAGGACTTCAGAATCTAGTAAATATAGATTTTACTATTTCAGATTATATTTCGTGTAATGATAATATAAAATTCTGTTGCTGTTATGATTCTTTAAAGAATTTTATAAACAGTGCATGGACTATCATACATTCTATATGCATTTGTGATAGGTATCTTTATTTTTTGATTGGACAATCATCTATAACATATAACTATAGCTTAAAGATCTATAATGAACTTGTTTTATCAACAAAGCTTTTGGATAATACTATAGATAATTTAAGCATAGATTCTTCTTTCAACACTAATGATAAACAATCATTGATTTCCATAAAAGCTTCCTTGAAAAATTATATTGAAAATATTGAAGTTTCAGAAAATAATATTCCATCTTTTTTAGACTTTGAAAATGTATGTTCAAAAATAATAACTTCATTGGATTTATGTTTAAAAATTATTTCTTCATCCACTGTTTTTAACTGTGATGCTAATTCAATTAATCCTATTTATTCGTTAATAAATACAGTAAATCTTATAAAATATACTCTTGCAGCTATAACCTCTTCTTATTCATGCATAAATGACGATTATCAAACAATAGTAAGTAATATTAAATCAGCATTATCTTTTTTAACATCTATTGTAGCAATAAATAATGATATTAATCTTGTTAATAACTTTAATTCTAATATAATATTAAAAAAGACTTCATCAAAAGTATTAAATACTGAAAATAGCAATGATAAATTAAATTCTAATATTCTTACATCATTTAATTTTATATCTGAAAACGGACAACCATTTAATATAGAATCATCAAATTTAAAGATAAATAACAATGAAAATATACAAGAATCTACTAAAACTATAAATACTGAAATATATGATAATAATTCTTCTTCTGAAGAATCCATAATAACAAAAAGCGTTACACTAAATCTATCATTTTATGTGTGTAATTTAAATATAAGAGTTTCAGGGACAATAGGCTCTGATAATTTTACAGCATACATTTTCTATTCAAATTTATATAACTTGAGCTATTTTGGAATTAATGATACAAATGTTACTATAAATGTGGATATTCCTGAGAATACAAATAAATTCAATATTTCAGAATGTTTAAATCCCAGTATTAAGGCATCTTCTGTCACTCCAAATTCAAATTATAGCTTAACATCTAAAGATAGTTTTAACGCAGATATTAAACTTGAATTTACTCTAAATGGTGAAGTACTTATAACTTCTATATTACCTATAGTCATTGCAAAATAAAATCCTTGTTTAGAATTTTATCATATTCTAAACAAGGATTTTTAAGTATTAGAAATCAGTATATTTGTAAGCGCTGATATTGGTTTAATAATGGGAACCTGTGTTGAACAACTACTACATTCAACATTATTTATACATAAAATAAATTCATTTGAAATCATGTCATTTATACATTGAGCATTTTGTATTTTAGCACTTATTATTACGTCTATCTTCTTATTTTTTATTTCATTTGAATTATGAAAATTTACACTTACCCATGTTCCATCCTGAACAAACTCTAAGTTTTCTATCTTTTTACCATCTATTGAAGCATAACTTTGCATATGATCAAATATAAGATTTTCACCTATGTTATTTTTTAAAAGAATATCATAATTTACATTTGTATCTAAAGTATTGAATGAAGCTTTAGCGCTTATTTTTTCCCCATCTATTGCAGGAACTATATTAGTAATTTTTTCTGCTTTCATATTTATTTTAACACTATTAAACTTTATATTTATTAGATTTGATTTTGTTATTAAACCATCTACACCTTCGTATCCCTTTATTTTAATATAAGCCATATTGCTAATTATATAGTTACTTTCAACTATTGCTGCAAGATCAGTTATATTTGTTGCGATTGTTATTTCAATTTCTTTGTTTTCTTCCACTGCTGGATTATCAATTTCTATCTTTAATGCTTTCTCACCATCATCATATTGAAAACTCCCCTCAATAATTTCTCCTTCACATTTTACAGAACTGTTCTTGTAATTAAATGTAAGTGCTCTATGGAGAGTTTCTTCAATAATAAATGAGCTATAAATTTCTTTTATACATGGTGCATTGAATTTAACTATAAAGTTAAGCGAATGATTATATACAGCAATATTTTCTTCTATGTCATTCAAAATTCATACTCCCTTTTCTTTATAAATTTTATTACGGTCCTTATATGTATATTTCCAATAGATATTTCATATAACAACAAAATAATTCTAAAGACAATTTATGTATTTTTGTTTTACATAATAAAAATACCCCAAGATAAAAATCCTGGAGCATATCTTTATAAACTTTAAAGCTTATAATCTAAGTTATAATACAGAAAGTATTATTTATATTAAGATTATTTTTATACTGTTCTATTTACTGGTTGAGGACATGGTTTAATATTTGTGCAAGGTGACAATGGTGGACATACAGGTGTTGTTGCTGCACCATCAGTACAAACTACTTGAGCACCTGAATTAGTCATTACAGCTAATTTCTCTGTTGTTGTAGCATAAATTTGTTTATTTATTACTAATGATAAATCACCTGTTGCAACAAATGTCGCATAAGTTATAGGATCACCAGTTGCTGGTGCTGTATAATTATAAGTTGAATTTACTGGTCTTATACAGTCAACAATTATACAACTATCAAATTCTTCACTAATGTTTAATTTTGTATTTGTTGGTAAGCATAATCTACCTGCAAAATTAATACTTAGTGGGAATCCTAAATTACTTAATAATGTTGGATTACCTAAACTTGTTTGAGATTCTACTGACCCTGTTCCTATTAAGTTTGCTATAAATGGAGTTCCTCCAATAGTTCCTGTTATAGAAATACTTAAATTACAAACAGAAAAAGCGATTCCTTTTTCTACAATTTTAGTCATTGCATAAGCTTGTTCTGTCTGATTACAGCAGCATGAATTTGTCTTAATGCTTCCTGCAAATTGATTGTATAAAGGTGTTGTTATATTTCCGCTTGTACACGAACATGCAGCTTGAGAAGCAGTTAAAGTAAGAGATTTACTATCTACAAATCCACTTATTGTAGTATTTTCTGAACCTATACAGTCATAACTGTAATTTACACCTGTAATACATATTTTTCCTGATGGATTAGTATTTTGTAATAAATTAGTCTGGAATACTAAATTTGTAGGATACCCAGTTTCATATTTATTTATACACATACAATTTTGAATTACATCAGCAAGTACAGGTACCAAAACTTGAGTTGATACGTCTCCCTGATTTATTATTACTGGTGTATCACAAGGAGTACATCCACAGTTTATTTTTGAAACACTTGAAGAATTCGTAGAAAAACAATTGTTATTTACTGGTGATGGTGTTGTACCATTACAATTTGCCATTATAAAATAACCTCCTTATTTATGAAAGTTCTATTTCGATAATTTTTATCCTTATAGTGTATATTATGATAAAGTAATTACTTTGTTCATAAAAGTTATAGTACATTTATGCTTTTTAATGTAGAACAAGTATAATGTAAACTTAATATTAATATATATATTAGAAGAAATATTTCAGGAGGGTTTAAATGACTTTTATGAGAAAATTCAACACTATACTTCATAAATCCAATGACAAGATTTTCATGATAGATTCTGAAGATGGTATTAATCTTTCAAATTTTGATATGAACTTTAAATTATTATCATCTAGACAAATAGAAGGCGGCAGTTTCTCATTCATTGACTACTGGTTTGACTTAACTCCTGATGATAAAATATATGGAATCATTAATGATAAAAAAAACTCATTGCTTTTTTATCGTATAACGGATAAATATATAATAAAAAATGTTTTACTGAAATATAATCCTGATAAAGTATTTGTAAAATTTGTTTATGCAAAACAAATTAATTTATTTACGCATATACTCTATTATGAAATAGATAAGTTGAACCCATACAATGTAAAATTAATACATCTTTATAAAAACAATTTGACTTGGAATAAATATGTCGTTGATTCATTTTCATATAATGTTCTTACAAACTTTTTAGTTACATATGATAACGACTTTTCACCTTATATATTTTATTACAAGCTTGTAAACGGATTTGAAGAATTATTTGTCTCAATTTTTGATACATCCTCATGTATATGGTCAGATCCACAAAAGTTAACTAATTCTAAAAAACCTAAAATCTATCTTTCAGCTATTAAGGATTCTAAAAACCATTATCATATAATATATTCTGAAAATAATTTTAATAAATATTATTGTACTTACATACATGGTTATTTTGATGATGGTGATTTTAAACAATTAAATAATTTTAAATTAAGTGACACAGTTGCATGTACATTTCCTAATGTAATTGAATATAATGATACTATATATGCCCATTGGGTTGAATATCATAATTTATATGTAAGTATCTCACCTGATGGTGGATATACATGGGATAAAGTATCTATTTCTGGAGCTTCTTCTGCCCTACCATTTACATGTTGTAATTATCATGATAACAATAACAAACATGATACTTTTAATTATTTTACTTTGTATATGGTTGATGCTTCTGAAAAAATTCTTGGGTTAGATTAACTATTAATTTAAAATATTGCATTATATATAATATGCACTAAAGTGTTTTCTAGAAATCATAAAGGAGATAATTAAATTGGTAAATACAATTAAAATAAACTGCAGTGAAGCAGCATATGTTGATAAATATCATTCTTACGTTAATTTTTCAAAAAGTAGTAATTTAATAGCTGGGATCATTAATAACCGTAACCTTGGAGTAAATTTATATAAAACAATATTAAATTTCAAACTTTCTGATATAACTCCAGACTCAGTTAAAAGTGCTTATATATTCATCTTTGTAGAAAACATGAAATATTCTGGCAACACTCCAAGTAATATTGGAATATGCGGTAATTATGAACATATTGATATTCCAGTTCTTAATTGGACTTCTTTTCCTAAGGAAGGTTCTACGGAAATATTGAATTTGAGTATGCCTAGAAATTCAACCGGCTCATATATAAAAATAAATGTAACATCCATACTCAAAGAACTTTCAAAATTTGATATAAACTACAACTTTATTTTTACTCCTACTTCAGTAAATTCAAGCATGATAATAAAATTAGGATCATGTAACTGTAGCAATCCTCCTTACTTAAAACTTGAATTATTTGAAGATGATCCTATATATAAACATACTGAAAGAGAAATTGATGATAATTTCTCTACTGAAGAAGATAATCTTGATTTAAACGAAAAAGATGAAATGCTTCCAGGTTCATCAGACATTATATTCCAAAATAATATATCTGATAATATTGATGCTCCTGAAAACAATTCTAAAAATTCATATGATATTGAATATTCTGACGACATAAAAAAAGAGGATATAAATTATAGAAATAAAGATATGTTAAATGTATATGATAAAGTTCTTGATATACCAACACTTTTTACTGAAGTATTAAATACCCTTGCATATCAATCAGAACTTCTTGACAATTTGAAAATTCCTGATAACAAAGAAGATTTTGACAATATGTTTTCAAATATTTCTGGTAAACTCAATAATGTTAATGAAGAAATTTTAAATCTTTATAATGAACTCTCAACTAAATCTTCTTCAAAAGATATTGTTCTTACAAATACAATGATTGAAAAATTAAATCAAAAACTTGAATCACAAACTTCGATAATTAATTCTATAAAGGTAATAACATCTGATAATTCTTTAACTGAAGATATAGAAAAAACAAATGATCTTATTTTAACCTTATCTGATAATATAGAATCATTATATACGATTTTAAATGAAATAAAAGAAATATCATCTGCAAATTCAACATCTGAAGAAATAACTGCATTAAATTCAATTATGACACTACTAGTAAGCTCTCTTGAAATTCAAAACTCGGATATATCTTCTTTAAAAGAATTTATTGAAAACACATGTACTAAAACTGATGCATCTGATATAAATTCTTCCATAACTGAACTTAATACAATTTTCAGTAATCAAACATCTTTAATAAATAGCATAAATGAAACTTTAGGACGAACATGTTCAACTGATGATTTGAATTCTACTAATAATTTTATTTCTAATTTATCAGGAAATATTGATTCTTTATATGAAATAGCAAATTCCATAAAAGAAACTGCTTTAAATATTCCAACATGTGAAAATATCGATGATATAAATAAACTTATTTCTAATATTCAAAATACCATTAATGAACAAAACTCACAGCTTGAAGATATAAAATATAAATTTACTGGTATTATTTCAAAAAATGATATAGAAAATACAAATGCTTTAATTATTAATTTAAATAAATTGATAGATAACAATAATAGTAATGTTGATGAACTTAATAATACTGTTTCTATATTAAAATCTGATTTTATTAATCAAATGAAGGATAATTCATCACTTATTTCATCTTTAAAGGATATATGTTCCAAAAATATTGAAATAGGAAACCTTGAAGAACTTATAACTTCATCTATTACAAGTTCATTTTTATCTCAAAATAGTATAATATCATCTATTAATGAAAACTTTTCAAAGCTATGCAATTCTGATGATGTTTCAGCTTTAAAAGAAAATTTGATTTATCTTCAAAATAATCTTGATAATAGTAGCGTAGAATTTAAATCCTATACTAAATTAAATGAATCATACTACAAGTCAATAACACAATCATTAGAAAAATTCGATGCTAAACTCTCAAGTTTTGAAGCTATAAATAAAAAGCTTGATTTATTTGAAAACAATTCTACACTTCTTTCTAATAACTTTTTAGATTTAAATAAAGAAGTTGAAAAATTAAAAAATGTTGTTATACCTGTTTCTCAAAACCTTGAATTATTACAATCTGATTTCAATGAACTTAAGGATACCATATTAACATCTTATTCTGCTAAAAATGATAATAGTGTTCCTTCAGATACTTCTGAGATTAATTCTATTAATGAAAGACTAAATATTATATGCGAAAACATTCAGAAGGTAATGGATGTAATATCAACAATAACCATAGAGCCATTAGATTAGCTATAAATTAAAAATAATAAACTCCACCATAAAGCACAATCTTTTATTGATTATATGCTTTATGGTGGAGTATTTTTTAGGATATTTTCCATATTCTAAGACTTATATTATCTACATTTATATCTGTTGTACCTGTATTTTGAAAACTTATATAGTTGTTTTTAAAAGGCTCAACTCTAACAAGAGTAGAAATATAAATAGTTCCATTATCCTTCCTATAAAACAACCCCTGATTTAAAGGATATTCATTTAATTTTAATTGTATGCCTATATAATCTTCAATTGAAGTATAACCAATAAAATTTGCATGACCTTCTAAAGTTATAAAATATACTCCTCCACGATTTAATTTTACAAAACATGTACCATTATTATAATCTATTACATATCTATTTCCAGACATCCTATTACCCAGTTCAATGTAATCTCCTTTTGGAACTGTCTGACAGTCAAATTCCATAGAATAAAAAGTTGCACAGTCTGAATCTGAGCCCTTTGGACCAGTAATGCCTTGCATACCTCTAGATTCTAAATTATCTGCTATTGGAATATTGAAATTTTCAATATTACTATTAATAATCTCGTTTGATATACCAGTTTTAGTTATATGCGGATTAACAAGTACCTTTTCAATAAAGATCATATTATTTGGTATATTACTAACAATTAAATAATAATTTCCTGATGGAATATCTTTTAAAATGTATGTTCCGTCAGCTCCTGTTATTGTAGTGTATTCAGTAGATTGTCCATCTTCAGTATATAATTTTATTACCACTTTATCTACACCGTAAAACTCCATTTTCGGTAGTATAAGAATATCCTTGAAGGATAAAATCATTATTTAGTTTAAGCTGAAGTGCAATATAATCTTTCTCATTTGGAGTTTCTAAAAATTCTCCATAACAGGAGTAATCAATCATAAATGTTCCTTCTCCATTTAAAATTACATAATTACTATTATTCTCATAAGAACTAAACTCACCATTATTAACTGCACTACATCCTAAATTAACGGTACATCCTCTTTTAACTTCCTGATTATCTAGATAAATACTATTTAGGTTATTGTACGTATAACAACATCCTGAAGGTCCTGGAAGCCCTGGTGGCCCTATTAGTCCATCATTAAATGCTATTGGTGCATCAACAGTATCAACAAATGTTCCTGACGGAACATCTATAAGCTTTGGAGTAACTCCTGTGTTTGTTACATATCCTTTCGCAGTAACAAATAAATAATCCTGAGGTATATTTGAAAAAACAGCATAGTATTTTTGTGGTATTACCTTATCTATTAAATACTTTCCATTAGAATCTGTAATTGCAGAATAATCTGTTCTTATTCCATTTTCATCATATAAAGTTACAACAACACCAGCCTGACCCTTTTCTCCTGGGTCATACACACCATTTTTATTTGAATCAATCCATACAAAATCACCTAAAGTTACAGTGTCTTTTCCAGGAAGCTTTACTTGTATTCCAACTTTTTCAGGTTCAACAGGAAGAAGTTTTGCATCTTTTCCATCTTCGTCTGTAAAAGTTCCCCTTAAAGCAAATGAATTCCAACCTTTAAGTCCTTCATTTACACCTAACGGTACTACACAGTCAACATATATATTTAGTGTCTGTCCAGGCCTTATTATTGTTCCACCTGTTGTTATTATTTTAAAAGATTTTGCATTGGTAATTGGTGATGGTGGTGTTTTTGTCCAATCATTATCTCCTGGTATTGTACCTCCACTTTCACTAAATCTTTCTGGATTGTAACTTTCAGAGTACCATATTTCTATTGTAGGTGAAGGATCTCCTTGATATGGAGGAGTAAGTTCAGCTACAATATTCTGACCAAGATATACAGGAAATTCTGATCCACGGCTAGTAGTATTTAGTATTACTCCTGTATCTCCAATATGAGGTAATATATCAACCATTTCAATATTTCTATAATTTGTATTACTTATATTTATAAATGAAAGTTTATATAATGCTGGACCTCCATTATAAGTATTTCCAACATCTGGCCATTGAGTGTAATTTGTATCAAGTGCTCCCTTTACTTTTTTATCAGATGCATATTTAGTATTTAATGTTGTCCAAACCCACTGATTAGAAAAATATTCTGCATATGAAACAGAT